>JGI10211J34971_10000252_pt1 | contig 42551 bp, 44 predicted proteins | sample Etolagsediment_FD_34971 | JGI IMG/M metagenome (IMG submission 34971) | reverse complement strand
ACTTTAACGGCAGGAACTGTTATTTCTGAAGAGACAGGTCATACTATTGAAAGCGCAAATATTCAGATGTTAGGTCAAGCTTCTCGTGTAGTGATAGACAAAGATAATACTGTAATTGTTAATGGTGCTGGTGATCAAGCTCTTGTATCCGCTAGAATAGCTGAAATAAAGGTTCAAATAGATGCTACTTCAAGTGAATACGACAAAGAAAAACTTCAAGAACGTTTAGCAAAACTTTCAGGAGGTGTAGCCGTTATTAAAGTTGGTGCTGCTACTGAAACTGAAATGAAAGAGAAAAAAGATAGAGTTGATGATGCACTTTCTGCTACAAAAGCTGCTGTGGAAGAAGGAATTATCATAGGCGGTGGAGCTGCATTAGTTCGTGCTGCTGCTAAAGTAAAACTTGAGCTTACAGGCGATCAAAAAATTGGTTGTGAAATAATTTTACGTGCTGTAAAAGCTCCAATGAAACAGATAGCTCAAAACGCAGGTTATGATACTGGTGTAGTAGTAAACGCAGTTGAAAACGCAGAAAATGAAAATGTCGGTTTTAATGCTGCAACTGGTGAGTATGTAGATATGTTTGAAGCAGGGATTATTGATCCTTTAAAAGTTGCTCGTGTAGCGCTTACAAACGCAACATCAGTTTCAAGTCTTTTATTGACTACTGAAGCTGCTATATATGAAATTCCAGTAGAAGATAACAATCTTGATGCTGGTGCTGGAATGCCTCCACAAATGGGTATGCCAGGGATGATGTAATTCTTTTACATTTTCTATAAACCATCTATTCTAGGTGGTTTATATTCTCTCTTCTTTGTGTTGATATTTTTTTAATCATCTATATCTCTTCTTCCTCTATTTTAGTATCTGTTCGAAATGTTATTAATCAATTTTATATAAAACTAATATTGTATTATGTGTGCTCTATTATAATATTTTTATATAATAAGAGATACAATCGTTGATAAACAAAGGCCTTATTTGAAATCAAACTACAGGATAGTACTTTTTATTACAACTTTGATGATAGTGCTATCTACATCATTAACAATAGTTAATTACATAATTTCTCTTAATAATGCTGAAAGTCAATTAAAAAATCAATCCCTTCCACTTTCTGTTGATAATATATATACTGATATTCAAAAACATATCATAGAACCGTATTTAATCTCATCTATGATGGCAAATGATACATTTGTTAAACATTGGCTTATTAATGATGAAAAAGAAAGTTTAAAAATAAAACAATATCTAAATACCGTAAAAAATAAGTATGAAATGTTTAGTACATTTTTAGTTTCGCAAAAATCAAAAAATTACTATACGCACAATGGATTAATTGAAAAAATAACTAAAAATAAGCCTCATAACGCATGGTACTATAAGTTCAAAGAGAGCCAAAAATCACACGAAATTAATTTAGATTTTAATAAAAATTTAACTAGCACAATGATGATGTTTGTTAATTACAAAATATATGATGATGAATATCACCTAATCGGAATTACTGGAATTGCACTCAAAATATCTTACATTAATGAGATGCTTAAAAGGTTTAGACTCAAACATCATTTGAAAGTTACCTTTTATGATGAAGACGGAAATATAGTTTTAGTGGAAAATAATGTTGACTCTTATAAGAATATAGTTGATAATAAAGCCTTAAAAAAGTTAAAAGATCAGATTATTACTAAAGAAGACAATATAATAGAATATGAAGATAATGGAGAAAGTTACATTATCCAAACAAAATATATTTCAGAACTTAACTTATACTTGAGTGTTGAAGCACATGTAGGCGGTTTAACGAAAGATGTGAAACGAGTTTTTTATTTCAATCTTTTTGTCTCTTTTTTTGTTACATTAATAATTACTCTTCTAATATTATTTATAATACATACAAACAATAAAAGAATCCTTTATTTAGCTGAATTTGATACTTTAACAAAGGTAATAAACAGAAGAGTTTTTACAGAAAAGTTTGAGCATTTTTTATTACTGACAAAAAGAGATGAGAAAAAATTATCTTTAGTCTTTTTAGACATTGATGATTTTAAAAATATTAATGATAAACTTGGTCATAATATTGGTGATGAAGTTCTAAAAATATTTGCTAAAACAATAAAAGCCAATTTAAGAGAAACGGATTTAGTAGGAAGATGGGGTGGAGAAGAGTTTACTATTTTACTAATAGGTTGTGATTTAAAAGAAGCAAAGAGAAGGATAAAAAAATTACAACTCATTATTGAGAATAATAAAACTTTATACAATTTAGTAAAATATAATATTACTGCAAGTTATGGAATTACAGAAGTATCCCAAGAAGATAATATAGATATGGTTATTCAAAGAGCTGATAATGCTATGTATACTTCTAAAGAAGAAGGAAAAAATAGAATTACAATGATTTAATATGAAAAATTTAACCTAAGAAAAGAAATCGTTATAAATGCTTTGAAACTAAAAAATATTTTATAAGGGGTGTTGAGTCACACATAAGGTGTGACTAGTAAACTTTAACGAGCTTCTTTTATAGCTTCAAGTGCTGCTTCATAGTTTGGTTCAGCTGTCACTTCGGGAACAATTTCTTTATAAACAATTACTCCGCTTCTGTCTATTACAAACACAGACCTTGCACTAAGCCCTATTAGTTTATTATCAGCCATTAAAACACCAAAAGCTTTACTTACTGCTTTATCTATGTAGTCAGATGCTACTGTCAAGTTTTCTATACCTTCTGTCGAACAAAATCTATCAGCTGCGAATGGAAGGTCCATTGACACAACAGTAGTCTCACAAATATCAAGATTGTTTACATCAACATTAAACCTTCTTGTCTCAGCTGCACAAGTGTCAGTATCCAAAGAGGGTACAGTTATGATAAGCTGTATTCTATCTTTTGCTCCACCAATCTCAACGTCGCTCAAATCAGTGCCTGTAGCGATTACAGTTGGAGCTTTATCGCCCACATTTAGTTCAGTGCCGGATAGTTTTATAGGGGTTCCTTGAAAAGTTGTTGTTTGCATGCAGTTTCCTTAAAAGAGTTTGATTATGTTAGCATTTTTTGTATATAAATCTCTTAAATACTCTATATTGTAATAAATCTGTACAAAAAAAGTATTGATTTGTAGTTGATTGTCTTAATATGATTAAACTCTTGATAAACAAAAGGAGAATAAATGAATAATAATATACTAATTATAACTATCTTCATAAGTAATATCGCGTTTGGATCAGTAGTAATACCAAACTCACCTAAAGCAGTAAATGTAAATAAAACAAATAGCATTTCGAGCAAATCAATAGCACAGTTATATAACCGTGGTCTTGAAGAAAAAGCTGCAAAAGAAAAAATACAAAATTCGATAGCTCATGATGAGGATATGAATGACACAATGGCTCAAAACATTCTCAATTCTATTGAGTTGTTAAAAGAAGAAGATATCGTTTCTTATATAAGTAAAACTGCACTTTTGGATAAAAAAGTAGATTTGAGCTCCTATGATACTATTGTTGCGTTGATACAAAATACTCCTAAATTATCTATAAATAAAGATATGCTTTTAAAGATAGAAAAAATTACTTTTCTTAATCAAAAATTACAACAGATGAAGGCTATAGGATAAATGAAGATTGAGAATCCATTTGAATCAGGACATATAAAAAACTATCTGCTTTTGTATGCAGGTGTGGTAGTTATTATGGTGCTCTTTTTTATAGCTAGTTCACTTTTTCAGGATATAGAGAGTGTTGAAACGAAGGTGTTTAATACAGAGATACAAGAGAAGGCTGTCGAGTTAAATCTAGAGCCTGAGGTAAACGCTAGTTCTAAATTTAAACTCCTGGATAAAGCTTATTAGTTACTCTTTTGTAACTATGTAAAGCTGTTCGTGGTTTAATCTTTTTAGTATATCCATTACATTAACAAAGTCTTGAAAGCGAGACTCTTTGTCACTTCTAAGTACAACTGTTTGATCTTTTGAAATACCTGATAGTTTTTCTTCAAGAATTTTTACATCTACTTTTTCTTTTTCAAAAAACATTTCACCTTTTGCGTTTACGTAAACAGTTATCTCTTTTTTGACATCTTCTTTTTTTGAGGCTTTTGCTTCGGGTAACTCAATGGGGATAATACCTTGTTTAATAAAAGTAGCTGTCGTTAAAACCATAACCAAGAGAACAAGCATAATATCAATAAATGGGATAACATTAATCTCATCAAATCTTTTTTTAGCTTTTTTACATTTTGCCATCAGAACTACTTTTCTTTTAGGTCTTGTGCTACATCATACTTAGTCAGTATTCTTTCAACTTTGCGAAGTACAATAGTGTATGCAATAATTGCNGGCATCGCGACTATAAGACCCATTGCTGTTGCTTTAAGTGCTAGTGCTAGTCCTATCATGATTTTTTTTGTGTCAACTGCACCTACATCGCCTAGTGTGTAAAATGTAATCATAATCCCTACAACAGTTCCAAGCAATCCTACATATGGAGCGTTAGAGCCAATAGCACTAATAACTCCAATATTGTCAGTTAAATCCAATTCAAGATTATCTCTGTGATTATAATCTTCAATTCTTACGCTTTTGTAAAACATAAGTCTTTCTATAAATAACCAAAGAGTTATAATACTCATAAGTACTAAAACTCCCATGACTCCATAGTCTAACGCTTGTTCTGCATATACTAAAATACTATCTGTTTGCATTGATATTTCCTTATATTATTTAAATTTGAGTATTACTGTTGTACCGTTATTTGGTGATGATTTAAAATTTAAACTTATATTATTTTTATCACAAAAACGTTTAACCATACTAAGTCCGATTCCAAAACCTTGCATATTGTTGTTTGCCTGGTAATAGTTGTCAAAAATTTGTAAAAGTTCTACTTCATCCATACCTAAACCATAATCTTGAATTTCAAGAGTTGATTCTTTGAGTCTTATATCTATTTTTTTCGAATTTTGTGAGTATTTTACCCCATTATCTATGATGTTGTCAATTACTTTGGAAAGTCCTGTTTTATCATTTGATATCTCAAATTCAGTAATATCTAGATTAAAATTTATATGGGGATATATATTTTTAAAAAAAGCGACTCTCTCTTGAATCAAGGCACTTAATGAAAAATTCTCTTCAACACTCTGTTTGCTCTGCATTTTTATCATATACTCAAGTTCATCATATCTCTGTTTTAGCATATCACAGGCATTGTCTATTCGCTTAAGCCTTCTTTGTGACCTTTCATCATCTAAAATTTTACTTAACATTTGAGAATTAGACTTAATTGTACTAATAGGTAGATTGAGCTCATGTAGAGTCTCTTTGGAGAGGTTCTGTAAGTTTTTAACATATTCATAAAGAGGATCTATGGCGAGTTTTGATATGAAAACACCGGAGAGAGCAACAAAGCATAACATGACAACTGCTATAAGATATATATTTTGAATCAGTAAAGTTGTTAGTAAGAAGTGTAAAACACCTAAAAATGTTGCAACGGTTAAAAAGTAATAAACAAAAATATTGATTCGTAAGCTATGAAACAAGTTTATATCCTACACCACGAATATTTTTAATCTCTAATTTTGGAATAAGATGTTTTAGGCGGTTAATGTAAACCCTGATAGCACCATCACTGCCACTTTCAGATCTATTCCATAACTCATCTAAAATCAGCTCTTTAGGAACAGGAGAATTGACATGTTGCATAAGCAGTAAAAGCAATTCATACTCTTTTTTTGAAAGTTCAATCTCTTTATTATCGTAAAGTATTCTTTTGTGCATCGCATCGTGACATAGGAGACCTATACACTGCGTTTGAATTCTATGCGAGCGTTTAAGCAAAGCTCCTAAACGCAGTAGCAACTCATCATTATCAAAAGGTTTTCTCAGGTAATCATCAGCGCCACTAAGAAAGCCACGTTCTAGCATCTCTTTATCTTTATGCGAAGTTAAAAAGATTGTAGGAGTATTATCATTCGCTAAACGCAACTCCTTCAAGAGGGATACACCATCAATAAGTGGAACATTGATATCAAGGAGATAAACATCAAACTTATTATCAAAAGTAAGGTCTAGAGCGTGCTGACCATTTGGAGAGAGGGTTACTTCATACCCCTCATCTTCGAGTAAATCCACAAGAGTCTCTCCAAAAAGAAGATTATCTTCAAGTAGTAAAATTTTAATCAACGCTCGCGATAGCCCACGAAATCGTTTCACCTGCATACATAGGTACAACACCTGAATAGTTCTCAGGTACTAAAAAAGGTCTTTTTTCTAGAGTTACTTCTTTAAATTCTGGACAGATACCATAAATACCTTGGGCATTATCACTTACAAAAGCCTGTAGATTATCAAGTTTATCATATTGCTCAAAAATTTCACATAAAAGTTGAAGAGAAATAGGAGCAGTAAATACACCCGCTGCACATCCACATGACTCTTTTGCATGTTGAGGATGAGGTGCTGAGTCCGAGCCAAACATAACTTTTGGATGTGCTTGAAGTGCCACTGATAAAAGTGCATCTAAGTCTTCTGGACGTTTTGCAATCGGTTTACAAAATAGGTGAGGTTTCATCATGCCACCAACTACATCATCAAGAGTTAATAAGAGATGGTGCACAGTAATAGTCGCATAAAGGTTTTCATATTTATCAAGCATGTCAACAGCTGCTTTTGTCGTTATATGTTCCATAATGATTTTTAATTGTGGAAAGTTTTGAGCAAGTAGTTCATATATACTCATAAACTCAGCTTCTCTATCCATAACGAAACCATCCGTTTCGCCATGCACACAAAGAGGGATTCCCATATCACTCATAGTTTGAAGTGTTTGTCTCATCTCTTCTATATTAAAAGAGGAAACACCACCTTCAGAGTTTGTGGTAATACCTGCAGGGTAAAGTTTGATTGCAGTTATCTCATCGGCAACGCTTTCTAAAAAAGCTTTATCATAATTTTTGTAAAAAAGTGTCATATATGGTTCGAAGTAGTCATTTGGAACCGCAGCCATAATACGCTCTTTATATGACTTAATATCTTCTAGATTGGCAACTGGTGGAACAAGATTTGGCATTACTATAGCACCGCTGTAAGAATAGGCAGTCAGTGGAGCAACATTTTCTAGCATCACCGCATCTCGAAGATGAAGGTGCATATCAAGTGGCATCAAAAGTGTATGAGTTTTCATTTTTTTCCTTACGTTTGGGCATAAATTGTATGTTTTGATTATAGCAAAATATGAATTAAACATTTGTTATTAAGTTTACATACATATGGAAATGATTATAATGATTTCCATGAATGAAAAAAAATTAATTAAAATTATTGTAATTGCTCCTGTCATATTTATTCCTATCGCAGTTATCATCTTAGCACTTATAATTGCACAAGCAAATAATAATCATTTTAAAGAGAGTGTAGCGAAACTAGAAGCGGATTTGATATCTATAGAAAAAAAATCTGTTAAGTCATTGGTTGATAATTTTGTATCGCACATTATTGTTGAACAATCTATTATTAAAGATGAACTTTTATTACGAGTGAAAAATAGAGTAGAGCATGCACACGATATTGCCTTGGGTATTCACGATAAATATAAAAACACAAAAAGTGATGCTGAAATTAAAGAGATAATAATTTCTGCCCTGAGACCTTTATTGTGGAATAATGGAGAGAGTTTTATATGGATACTTGATTATGAAGGCATTTTTTATTTAGCACCAGAATATTTACGTCATTTAGAAGGTACTTCTTTTATAGATTTTCAAGATATGACAGGAAAATATGTCATTAAAGAAGAAATAGCGCTTTGTAAAAAAGAGGGTGAAGGGTATTTGTGGGACACTTTTACCATGCCAAATTCGCAATCAAATCAACAGTACAAACAACTGGCATTTGTGAAGGCTCTAGGTCACTATAATCTCTATTTAGGTTCAGGTGAATATCTTGATACAGCAAAAAAAGCGAGTGATAAAATGCTGCTTGAGTCATTAGCTAATATTGATGCTCTTAATAAAAACTATATTTTTATTATAAATAAAAATTCTGAAATTCTTTTACATGGTGAACAGCCATTACTAGTTGGTAAAAGTATGTTAAATCTTAATGATAAGAATTTAAAATCAGTGTATAAAAATATAATAGAATCACTTTTAAAAAAGAAAAGTGCGTTTACATCATATAGTTGGTTAAACTCCAGAACATTAGAATCTGAAACAAAAATATCTTATGTCAGAAAAGTGCCAAACAGTGACTGGATTGTTGGTAGTGGATACTATATGTCAAATATAAAAGATTTAGCTTTGCAACAGACTTCTCTACTGTATGATGCTTATCAAATAAAGTTAAGAAACTTAATTATTATAAGTATGTTACTCATTATGGTATCACTTTTCGTCTCTTATATTCTAACAAGGTATATTAAAAAAGCGTTTATAGGATATCGCTCACAAATAAATGCTAAAAATAAAGAATTATTTGGGCTTAATGAGACACTAGAAGAGAGAGTAGCTCAAAGAACACAAGAGTTGAATAAAGCAAGTGAGAAATTAGAAATACTAGCTACTACTGATAGTCTCACCAATATACATAATAGATACTCAATTATGAAGATATTAGATCTGGAAATTAATAGAGCTAGGCGACATCATGAACCCTTATCAATTTTTATGTATGATCTTGATTATTTTAAGCGTGTGAATGATACTTACGGTCACCATGTTGGGGATGAAACGCTTTTGGAATTGACAAAAGTTGTTCAAAAATTCCTAAGAGACATTGATTATATAGGAAGATATGGTGGTGAGGAATTTTTGGTAATAATGCCTTCAACTACTTTATCTAATGCAATAGTTATTGCAAACAGGATCTGTGAAGAAGTTGCAAAACATAAATTTGAAAAGGTTGAGCACGTAACTATTAGTATAGGATTAGTGGCATTAAACAGTGGCGAAACAATGGATAGACTCTTTGCGAGAGCTGACAAACTCTTATACGAGTCTAAAAATAAGGGTAGAAATCGAGTGAGTTTTTAGAAGAAAAAAAGTTATAAACTCTTTTTAGCCTCTAAAATTAAATCATTGATAGCTTTTTCGTAGCGTTTAGCATCTTCAAGTGAAGTCGATTCAAAACGTGTAACAAGAATAGGAGTTGTGTTACTTGCTCTTACTAAGCCCCAACCATTTTCGAAGTTGATACGTACACCATCCACATCTATAATGCTTTTTATAGCAGGGAATGAAGCAGGTGGATTTTCGAGTAAAACTTTTACTCTATAGATAATCTTGAATTTCTCTTCTTCTGTTGTTTCTATTTTTATCTCTTCTGTTGAAAAGACAGGTGGAAGTTTTGCTAATTCAGCATCTAAATCTATACCATCGTTTATAAGTTCCAGCATTCTGAGTGTTGCATAAATTGCATCATCATAACCAAAGTAGCGATTTTTGAAAAAGATATGACCGCTGACTTCACAAGCTAAGTCTGCGTTTGTCTCTTTCATCTTCACTTTTAAATTTGAATGACCTGTTTTGTACATAATTGCAGTAGCACCGCGACGCTCTAACTCATCATACATAACTTGAGAACATTTTACTTCACCGATTACAGTCGGCTTATCCATTTTCATAGAGTATAAAAGAGCCATCATATCGCCTTTTATGTTGTTCTTATGCGTTAAAACTGCAATACGATCGGCATCACCATCATATGCAAACGCAATATCACCATCACTCTCTAAAAGTTTTTTAACATCTTCTAGATTGTGTTCATCAGATGGGTCTGGGTGATGATTTGGAAAAGTTCCATCGGGTTGAACATATAAACCCTTAGTTTTTAACTCAAGTCTCGAAAATATCTCTTGGGTTACAACACCGGCAACACCGTTTCCGCAGTCATAAACTATTTTTGTATCCATTCCTTTAAGGTGAGAAAACACAGCTACGATAAAGTTTATATATCTATCTACTGCGTTTATCTCTGTCACATCTCTTGGAACTGTTGGGGGAAACTCCATAGCTTCACATTCACGACCTAAAGCATAGATTGCATCACTAAAAAAAGGCGTTTTATCTACCGTGATTTTAAAACCGTTGTACTCACTTGGATTATGTGAACCGGTAATCATTACAGAGGCGGATGGAGTGATTCCATCCCACTCCTGATAGTTTGTAAAATAGTTTACCGGCGTAGGAACAAGACCCATTCCTAAAACTTTCTTTCCTCCTGCGTTTAATCCACGTACAAGATACTCAAAAAGTATAGGTGAATGAGTCCTAGCGTCATAACCAACTGCTACATAATCACCGTCTATTTTGGACGCAAGTGCGTAACCTATACGAACAACACTCTGCTCGTTTAACTCTTTTTCGTAAATACCACGAATGTCATACTCTCTATATATACTCAATTTATCAGCCTTTGTGCTTGTGTTATTTTAGGGCTTGATGAATGGCTTCGTTTATCAAAGTATCACTATCTGCACCATTATCAGGGTATCGACTATATCCAAAACCTATTTCGTATTCTAAACTTTTTTTCTTATCAATTTGGTATTTTTCTTTAAATGCATCTTTGATTCTGCGAAATACAATTTCGTAGTTATCTTCTTGAAGGTATTCATTAAAAAGTAAAGCAAAATTACTATCTGAAATATGCGCTACCATATCTTCGTTACGCACAGAGTCAACTAGTCTGCTCCCGGCCTCTGTAATAAATTCATCACCAATCGTTTTTGATCTGAGATTCACGTCATTATAGTTTTTGATTCTGACGACTGCAATTATAAAAGATGTCGCATGTCTATGAACTCGATGTATCTGTTCACCTATAATGATGTCAATGTTTTTTTTGTTTGGCAACTCTGAGATAGGATGAAAATAAGCTTCTTTCACAAGGGCTGTCTCGCTCGCTTCTCTTGCTTTAATCGCATACCTCTGTTTTAAGTTAAAAAACACGCTGATAAGTAATACAGCTATTAAGAAAAATAAATAATATTGAAGCCCGCCTAATTCAGCCATTTTTGTTACCACCATATAAGAATATTAATATTTAATTGTAACATAAACTTCATTGATAAGAAAAAAATAGACTATACTTTTATGATGAATAAAATTAATTATATAGAACTTGGGGCTACACTTTTTGTTCCCGCTATACATAAAGACCTAAATGCTATAGTGATAGAGACAAAGTATCCGGATTTAAAAAGCATACTTATTGATACTGAAGATGGAATCAAAGAGGAGAATTTAGAGGCTGCGTTTGAGGCTATTAAAAATCTTTTGAGCGTGTATGAAAAAAAGCATCTTTTAGTTTTTATTAGACCGAGAAATATTGAGATTTTATCTGAGCTTTTAAAGTTTGAATACATCGACAAAGTTGATGGTTTTATACTTCCGAAATTTTCTCTAAAAAATGGAGAAAAATATATTAATTTACTCAAAAATACTCACTTCATGATGATGCCCAGTATAGAAGGAGAAGAACTTTTTAATCAAAAAAGTTTGCATGAATTAAAAGAGATGCTCTTGGTATATAACGAAAGAATCATATTACTGCGTTTTGGTTTAGAAGATATGTTAAGACAACTGAAAATAAAACGCAATTGTGAAGATTCTATATTTGATTTTAGTGCTACATCTTATGTGTTGGGTGGCTTTATATCTATCTTTAAAAGTGCAGGATTTGCAATAAGTGGTGGCGTTTATCCATGTTTTAATGATGAAGATGGTTTTGTAAGAGATGTAAAACGCGATTTAAAAGAGGGTCTTTTTTCCAAAACTATTATTCATCCAAAACAGATAAAAGTTACAAATGAACTTTATAAAGTGACGAAAGAAGAGTTTGAAGAAGCTTTAGAAATATGTGAAAACAATAGGGCAGTATTTAATCAAAATGAAAAAATGGCAGAGGTGGTAACTATGAAACCTCATGCAAAAGAGATGCTTTTACGAGCTGATATTTATGGTGTTATGTAGATGAAAAGGAAATGAGATGAAGCAATATTTACTCTTTGACAATGATGGCGTTTTAGTAGAGACAGAAAGGTATTATTATGAGGCAAATGTAAAAGCCTTACATGAACTTAATCTCGAACTTACTTTTGATGTGTACATGGAAATTATGGCAAGAGGTGGTACCGCTTGGGAAGTTGCACAAAAAGCCGGATATGCACAAAATATTATAGATGTTCAACGAGCAAAGCGTGATCTATTTTACCAAGAGTATATTCAAAATAAAAATATAGAGATAGAAGGTGTAGTAGATGTTTTAGAAGAACTTTCTAAAACTTATAAGATGGGAATAGTGACAACATCGCGAAGAGTTGATTTTGACTTGGTGCATAATAATTTAGCGATAAGAAAATACATGGATTTTACTCTTTGCGTTGAGGAGTATCCGCGTGCTAAACCATATCCTGATCCTTATCTGGCAGGGATGAAAAAGTTTAATGCAAGAGAAGATGAATGTCTTATCATAGAAGATTCTCAAAGAGGACTCTCTTCGGCGCTAAACGCAGGAATTGAATGTGTTGTAGTGAAAAATGACTTTACAAAAACACATGATTTATCTCAGGCTCATTATCGTATAGAAAATATAAAAGAGTTGCCAGACCTACTTNCTGGTTTATAAGTAAATTTTCTAAAGACATGGCAAGTAGATTCCAAATTAAATTTGGAATGACGGANTAGTTCATCAATTTGACATATTAACTGTTTTATATTACATTAAAACAGATAGCCAAGTAAGGAAGATTATGAGCATACCAAAAAACATTACACAAGAAGTGAAAACAGTTGCATACGAGTGGCAAAAAAAAATACAGATTTCTCGAAAAGGTAAAGAGCAAGATTTTCATGAGATGATGCTCAAAATGTTAAAAAACCCCGTTAATAAAATATTCCTTATTGAATTATTAGATCAAAGTTTCCGTTCGCATAATGAGAATAGGGTAGCCGATCAATTAGAACATATCTTTGCTAAATATAAAAGTACAGATTTCTTTTCCCAATTTGAACAGATACTTATATGGTTATTTCGTGATGTAGGCGTGTATGTAAGTTCTATCTCCATCCCAATGTTTGTTAAATATCTCAGAAATGATATCAGTTCTATAGTTATTAAAGGCGAAGATCCGATTTTATCTAAGCATATGCAAAAAAGAAAAAAAGAGGGAACACGTGTTAACATTAATGTAATAGGTGAGATAGTATTAAGCAAAGAAGAGGCAGATCAAAGAGTCAAAAAGTATATAAAACTTTTAGAAAATCCCGATGTTGATTATCTCTCTATTAAAATCTCTAATCTCTTTTCTCAAATAGTTCCTCATGCTCATGAAAATAACATTGAGCATATTTCCTCACAACTAGAAAAAGTTTATAGTGCAGCTATGCAAAATAAATATTTAGATAAAAACGCAAAAGAGAATTATAAATTTGTAAATCTTGATATGGAAGAGTATAGAGATATTGAAATTACTATTGCTTCTTTTAAAAATGTTTTAGATAAAGAGAAATACAAAAACCTACAAGCTGGTATTGTTATTCAAACTTATTTACCAGATGCAATGATATACATAAAAGATTTATATGCCTGGGCAAAAAAGAGAGTTGATAATGGTGGTGCACCTATTAAAATTCGCTTAGTAAAAGGTGCGAATCAAGAGATGGAATTAACAGAAGCATCACTAAGAGGATGGCCCAATGTTACATACGCTTCAAAAGCGGAATCTGATGCAAATTTTAAAATTGCTATGGACTTTTTATTTGATCCCGAGGTTGCACCATATGTTCATACGGGTGTAGCTTCACACAATCTGTTCGACCACGCTTTGGCAATGCTTCTAGCCAAAGAGAGAAAGGTTGAAAAATATGTAAGTGCAGAGATGCTAGAAGGAATGAGTGAAGCAGCTTATGAGATACTTAAAGCAGAAGGTTTAAATGTAATACTTTATGCCCCAACTGCTACAAAAGAGACATTTACAAATGCTATTGCATATTTGGTACGTAGATTTGATGAAAATACAGCAGACCAAAATTTTTTAAGACATAGTTTTGGTCTTGAAGTAGATACTCCGGCATGGCAGACTTTGATAAAAGGCTATGATGATGCTATTGCTCTTATTCCAACTGTTGATCAAAAACCCTATAGAAGACAAGATAGAAATTTAGAAATTATAAAACAACAAGGATGTGGTAAATTACCATTTTGAAAATGAAGCAGATACCGATTTTGTGTTAAAAGCTAACCGAGAGTGGGCAAAAAAGATTAGACAGAAATGGCAAAATATAAATGAAGTTGGTGGTTTTCATGCTTATCCTGTTGTAGGCGGAAAAATTGTTCAAAGAGATAGGTGCATAAAAGTTATAGATAAAAGTCAATATCATGAGAAAAAATTAGCAGGTAGTTATGTTCAAGCACACCCTGAAGATATGAAGATAGCAATAACAACGGCAAAAGAGGATCCTGATGGTTGGAGAAAATTAACAGCAACGCAAAGGCAAAAGATTCTTATGGATGTGGCACATGAGTTAAGAGTAGCTCGAGGTGATCTTATAGGTGTGGCTGCCGCAGAAGTAGGTAAAGTTTTTACTGAAACAGATGTTGAGGTAAGTGAAGCAATAGATTTTTTAAATTTTTATCCTTATAGTGTGACAAAAATTTCTAATCTTACAGGTGTTGAGACAAAGGGAAAAGGTGTCGGTTTGGTTATAAGTCCATGGAATTTTCCTATCGCCATTCCTGCAGGTGGAGTTGCGGCATCTTTGGCAGCTGGAAATACAGTAATACTTAAACCTGCTGAAGACTCTATTCTGAGTGCGTATAGATTGTGTCAATGTTTTTGGGAGGGAGGTGTCAGTAAAAATACACTTCAGTTTGTTCCTGGTCGCGGTTCCGTTATAGGGAAGCATATGATTCCTAGTAAAGATATTGATTTTACTATTTTTACTGGCGGGGAAAATACTGCCTACAGTATTATAAAATCTCGTCCAGATATACACCTCAGTGCTGAAACGGGTGGAAAAGATGCCACTATTGTTACTGCACTAGCAGATCGTGACCAAGCTATTAAAAATGTAGTTGTGTCTGCGTTTCATAACTCTGGACAAAAATGTTCCGCAACTTCACTGCTTGTTTTGGAAAAAGAGCTTTTTCATGATGTGAATTTTAAACAAACTCTTAAAGAGGCAGTTGAATCACTTCAAACAGGTTCAGTTTGGGATTTTTCTAACCGAATCGGAACACTTGCAAATCTACCAGCAGGTGAACTTGAAAAATCACTTGAGTTTCTTGATGAAGGTGAAGAGTGGTTAGTAAAACCCTCTTATGCAGATAAAGAGAATCCATATATGTTAAAACCGTCTGTGAGATGGGGAACTAAAAAGAATGATTTTTGCCACATGCATGAACTGTTTGGGCCTGTTTTAAGTGTAATGTGTGCCGAAGATTTAGATGATGCCATAGATATTGTAAACGCAACAGGATATGGATTAACTTCAGGTATTGAGACCTTAGACAAAAGAGAACAAGATTACTGGAGAGAAAAAATTATTGCTGGGAATCTTTATATAAATCGTGGTACTACCGGAGCCATAGTTATTCGTCAGCCATTTGGTGGTATGAGAAAATCTGCTATTGGCAGTGGTAAAAAAGCGGGTGGATTTAATTATGTGAGTCAGTTTATGAATATTGACTACAAAGAAACAAATTTGTATGAATCATGTTCAACACAGTATATAAATCAAATGAGAAGTTTTTTAACAAGAGATACTGTATTTAACGATGAGTGTGAAGCAGCACTGAGACATATTAGTAATTTTGCTCATTGGCATGAGGTAGAGTTTTTAAAAGAGCATGATTATGCACATATAAGAGGTGAGAGTAATATTGTGCGATACCTCCCTGTTAAGAGTGTACTTCTTAGAGTTGAAGAAGAAGACGCACTTGATGAAGTTTTAACTACTATTATGGCTATTAAAATGCTCGGAGCAAAACTTCATNTCTCGATACCTAAAAAGTCCAGAAAAGCAGAACTTATTTGGTTGGAATCAAAACAGGTTTCTTTTATAGGGGAGGATGATAGCTTTAGTAGAGATGATGAAAATGAACTTATCATTAAAATACCCACTGTTCAAAGAGTGAGATTTTTACACCCAGATAATGTTACGCAAAATATTTATGAAGCCATAGCAGATAAGGCAATTTATATAGCAAGTGAAAATTTTGTCTCACATGGGCGACTGGAACTTATGCACTATTTTATAGAACAAAGTATTTCAAATTCATATCACAGATATGGTAATTTAGGCATCCAAGGCCTAATTGTAGAGAAGGTTTAAAAATGCAAATAGAGGTTTTGATATCGTTTATAGGGTATATGCTTATAATGTTAGCAATAGGATTTTATTTTTATTTTAAAACAAATGATTTAAGTGATTATGTTTTAGGCGGTCGCGGGCTTAATCCTAGTGTAACGGCCCTGAGTGCAGGTGCATCTGACATGAGTGGATGGTTACTTTTAGGGCTACCAGGTATGATGTATAGTGATGGCATTGTTGGTAGTTGGATAGCAGTTGGACTGATAATAGGAGCCTATCTTAATTGGCACTATGTTGCTAAACCACTGAGGGTTTATACGCATCATTTGAATGATTCATTAACAATTCCTGATTATTTATCAAATCGTTTTGAAGACAATGGCAATACACTAAGGGTTATTACGGCGGTTGTGATTTTACTTTTTTATACTCTTTATACCTCTTCTGGACTTGTTGGTGGTGCTAAGCTTTTTGAGGCCACATTTCAAATAGCATATTCAGATGCTTTATTTATAGGTAGTTTTGTCATTGTTTCATATACTTTTTTAGGTGGATATAACGCTGTAAGTTGGACAGACTTTCTTCAGGGTATTTTGATGATGTTAGCTTTGGTTGTAACACCTGTTGTTGTACTATTTGAGCTAGGTGGTGTTTCAAGTGCCATTGCTACAATAAAATCTATAGACCCAACCCATTTAAGCATAGTAAGTGGAACATCTTTTATATCCATAATATCGCTCTTAGCCTGGGGACTTGGTTATTTTGGTCAACCACATATTTTAGTGAGATTTATGTCAATTAGAGATGAAAATGATATACCTCAAGCAAAGTACATTGGTATGAGTTGGATGATAATTTCAATTATTGGTTCTTTAAGTGTTGGATTTTTCGGACTTGCTTATGTTGTTGCAAATGGCGTTGATTTGGCTGATAGTGAAAAGATTTTTATAACGCTTTCACAACTTATCTTTAATCCATGGATAGCAGGCTTTTTACTTGCAGCTATACTGGCGGCAATTATGAGTACGGTTGATTCACAACTACTTGTTTCATCTTCAGTTCTTACAAGAGACATATATCATTCAATCATACATAAAGATGCAAGTAATAAAGAGTTAGTGTGGGTAGGTCGTGCAACGGTTATGGTTGTTGCTCTTATCGCTTGGTATATTTCGGCAGATAAAAACTCTAGTGTGCTTCAACTTGTTGCTTATGCATGGGCGGGATTTGGTGCTGCATTTGGACCACTTATTATACTGAGCCTTTATAGCCGTAATATAACAAAAATCGGTGCTATTGCTGGAATGGTAGTTGGAGCTTTAACGGTGATAATTTATAAACAATTAGAGGGTGGAATTTTTGATATATTTGAGTTGTTACCAGGATTTATTTTTTCTTGGATAGCGATAATATTGTTTAGTAAATATGGAGTTTCAAACTCAAGTTCTATAGATGAAAAATTCGACGAAGTCCAAAGTAGATTACAAAACTAGAAGCAAATAGGGCGTATTTTTTTAATTTTATAACATATAATTAATTCTTATGATTTTATTTGAGATGTATTATCTTTAAGTTTAGAAGTATTATAATTGTAAAATCTACAATAAAGGACATGCTATGAAATTACTTAAGAGAGCAACTTTTTCGGTTGGGGCTATATGTTTATTTGGAAGCTTAGCATTTGGTGCTGATTTATCACAGAGGGGGCCAATATCTTTTGATATATATGATGTAAATAAAGATGGTTTGGTGAGTGAAAAAGAATTTTATGATGCAAGAGCAGCAAGAATGACTATAAGGGCAGAAGAAGGAATGCCAATGAGAAATGCGGGTAATGCACCTGATTTTACTCTATTTGATACAAACAAAGATGGAAAACTGACTAAAACGGAGCTATTAGAAGGTCAGAATGAACAAATGCAAAATAAACGCTCAAATAGAGGGCAGAAAGGTAATGGTCGAGGTATGAATCAAGGTCAGAGATAATTATGAAGAAAATTACATCATTAAGTTTGGGGTTTGCATTCTTAATAATGGCTTATACTGGGGTTATACTTTATTTTGTTCCACAAGGAAAAATTGCGTATTGGTCTGATTGGCATCTGTTTGGTTTGTCAAAAACGCAGTATGGTGAAATTCATACAACCTCGATGGTTACGTTTTTGTTTTTTGGGATTTTACATATTTACTATAATTGGAAACCAATAGTTAGTTATCTGAAAGATAAACAAAAGAAAGTTTCATTTACTAAAAAAGAGTTTCTTATAGCTTTTGGATTGAACTTTCTTTTTGTATTTGGTACTCTTTATATGACACAACCATTTAAAGGTTTTTTGGATTTACAAAAAAGTATTAAAGATGGTTGGACAAAAGAGTACGGCGAACCACCTTACGGTCATGCTGAAGAAACGAAGCTCAAAGTTTTTTGTAAAAAAATGGGTATAAACTATGATGAAGCAAGTAAAATTTTAACTTCTAAAAATATTTTATTTAAAGCAGATGAGAGTTTGTTAGTGATAGGACAAAATAATAATATGAGTCCAAGTAGCGTTTATAAATTGATTTCTGAAACTGCTTCAATGAAAAAAAGTATTAATACATCTTCATCTAAAGAAAGTACTGGTATACCATCAAAACTAGGTAGAAAAACTTTACAAGAATTAAGCAATATGCAAAAGATTGATTTAGAAAAGGCTTTAATTATTTTAAAAGAAAAAGGTTTATCTGATATAAATCCTGAGAGTAAAATAAAAAACATAGCCGATGAGTTAAGCATAATGCCGATAGATGTTTATAAACTATTGACTAAATAGATTTAACTATAAGGGTATAAGATTCGGCTATTATGTAGCTAATAGAAAGCTTATGCCTTTTTTACAAAAATAATAAATATATAAAAAACTTTCCAGCTCTTTTTTCTTCTTCGTTTTTAGACACAGTTTGGGGTACACTAACCTAAATAAAGTGCAAACTTGTTTTTTTTAGATACTTAGTAAAACATCTTTTTTTCAAAAACCCCTTAAGGTTTATGGGGATTCTATATCATATTCGTTTTAAATATATAATAGTGCTCTTATTAGAATTAATTGTAAATGATTTGCTTCTGTTTGTCTATTGTCATTTTTATGTAATGTTAAAGTAATAGTGTGCATATGAAGTAAATTAGGTAACGATTTTCTATTTGCCCAAGAAGAAAGATACTTTTTCAAGGTACTGTCAGTTATGCTTTTTAGATAAATGGAATTTTTTAACATTGTACTTTTTACTTTTTCATGTTCGAGACTCATTTTATATGCTAAATTTGAACGTGTTCTGCTTCCTGTTCCTTTTTAAACAGCTATGGAGCTGTTCGTTCTGAAAATTCATTGCGATTTATGAAAGCAAAAACCCTTATCGTATCTAATTCAATTTTATAGATAANTACAAAGCCTTTATGCACTAGATCCCGGATATCTTCATCATCAAAATATATTGACTTTCTATGCTTGTGGGGAAAGTTTTGTATCTTTTTGCAGGCATTAATAATCTCTTTATGGAACTTTCTAGCTGCTGAGGGTTTGTCTTGGGCAATGATTTCCACAAACCCTTCAAGTCTATTGACAAATGCTGGTAAAAATTCAAGATTCATAACGACTTATAGTTTCATCAAGTTTTTTATCAAACTCTTCAATTGTTATTGATTTGGAATCTATATCTGTTAAAGACTCATAAGCTTTTGTTAAATATGTGGCTTCATCTAAACGATTCCAATAATGTTTAGATTGCAAACGCTCATATTCATCAACAGTTACTATCACCGCTTCTGGCTTATTATTTTTCATAACAGCAACTTTATCAAGCTGATGTGTAGTTAGTTTCTCAAGAGTCATTTTAAATCCTTTGAGTAGATCAGTAACTGAAATCATCTCATCTCGTTTGTAAGCTTGCATAGTAATCCTTTAAATAATTCTTTATGTAATTAAATGAATTATAGTATAAATTCAATTTTCAAACAAGCTATAGTTAAAAATATGATTACAAAGGATTCACCATGGATATATGATATGCAAGAGTTTCAACTTCAAGCAAAAATCTTGAGAATGAAATAGATCAACTTAAAGATGCGGGCTGCGCTGTGAAAAGATTTTCTCAGAAAAAAGATTAGGAAGTAAGTGAGTATTACGCCATAAGATTTTAAAGCTCTGAAATGTCTTGTTTTAGGGAGTTGAAGTTGTATGGCTCCGGATACTGGATTCGAACCAGTGACCAAGTGATTAACAGTCACCTACTCTACCGCTGAGCTAATCCGGATTGTTGATAGGGCGAAATTATACTTTATGACTTGTAAAAAGTCAAGTTTTTCCTCTTACTTTTCTCGTTTTCTCTTAAGATTATTTTGGGGTATTAAAAACTCTAGATTTGAAACTAGTTTTTTTACTATTTTACCATCAGTTATAAGCTGTTCTAGACGTTTTTTACTATCTTCATCAAAAAGTAGATTTATGTCATCCATAGTTAAAGGACGTTTATCTAAAGTGTTTATGATATCTTCATCACTATAGTATGTGTTATTTGGCTCTGCGTGAACTCTTGAAGCTATATGTATAGGTAATGAGTTGTCAAACATTAAAGACGCTTCATGTAGCTCTTTATAGCTTATCCCAACAACAGGGTAGGCTGGTGGTCTATCTATGGTTCCTAAATCGATTCTACTTGCGTTTATCTGCAAGAGTACAGCATTGAGTTTGCTTATCTCTTCTTTTGTATCATTTAAACTATGTACGAAAAGTATTTCTATAAAAAGTTTCCCCTTGTATATTTTACTAAATGCAGTGACTCTTTCTACTATTTGTGATACATCTATATTTTTATGTGGTCTATCGATCTTTTTAAAGACATCGTTACTAATTGCATCAAGCGAAAGTTTTACTTGGTCGAGTTTTAAAAGGGCATGAAAAACAGTTTCATCAACAAGTGTTGCACTATTTGTAAGTATTAAAGTTTCAGTAGAGTTTTTTATCTTGTCGATTTCGTCAATGAGCTCATTTAAATGAGGATAAAGAGTCGGTTCGCCATTGGCAGTTAGCGTTATGACATCAATTGTATCGTTGAGATGAGGCGTGAGTTCTTTTATGATTTGATCTACTGTGATTGTTTGCGTTTGAGAGGAGACAGTTGCACTAGGAGCAAGCTCACAGTAAAGGCAATCAAAGTTACACTGCTTCAAAGCAGGGGAAAGGTCGATACCTAAACTCATACCAAAACGGCGAGAGTTTATAGGTCCGAATATAATTTTATTTTTTTCCGCTAACACGTTGGCATTCAGTAACAAAATGTATTGCGTTCTCAACCGGAACATCAGGAAGAATTCCATGACCGAGATTAAATATGTGGCGTTTGCCACCCATAGTTTCTTGAATTACTTCTACGCATTTCGTAGTTTCTTCTTTTGAATAAAGACGGCACGGCTCCATATTTCCTTGAAGTACATATTTGTCACCTAGCTTTTCTTTTGCTAATGACATTGGAGTTGACCAATCAACACCAAAGACATCAAAGTTTCCATATACTTTATCTAAAAACGCAGGAACACCTTTAGGAAACATAATAATAGGAATATTAGGATATTTACCTTTTAAATAATCAGCAATTTCAACCATGTATTTCCAAGAAAATTCATCATATTTACCTGGTTCAATAGCCGCTGCCCATGAGTCAAATATTTGAACTACATCGATTCCAGCTTCTATCTGTTTTTCCATATAAAGTTTTACAACTTCAGTTACTTTTGCAAGTATTTTGTGAAGTAGAGTAGGGTTAGAGTACATCATTTTTTTACAGATATTGTAAGTTTTAGTACCTTGACCTTCAATCATATAAGTAGCAAGAGTCCACGGAGCACCAGTAAAACCAATAAGTGCTTTATCATCGCCTCTCTCATCTAATTGAGCTCTTAAAATTTTAATAGTATCAAACACATATGTTAGTTTACTAGCCGCTTCATCACCACCAATAAGTCTTTCAAGGTCAGCTTCACAAGTAATTGGATCGCTAAATTTTGGTCCTTCACCTTTTACAAATGATAAATCCATTCCCATTTCATCAGGAATAACAAGGATATCACTAAAGAGGATTGCCGCATCTACACCAACTATATCAAGAGGTTGAATTGATACTTCTGCAGCTTTCTCGGGATCGTGACAAAGGTTTAAAAAGTTTCCAGCCTCAGCACGAACTGCCATATATTCAGGAAGATAACGTCCTGCTTGTCTCATCATCCAAACCGGAGTGTATGGAGTCTCTTTTCCAAGACATGCATCTACAAATATTTTACTCATTAGTGTTTTCCTACCTTACCTAAAAAATATAGCCCAACTGAGACTGCTGTTATTGATATCGCGAAGTATAGCATATCTAGTGCACCATTATACTCTGTGTGTCCAACTTTTTGAAAAAATCCAACTACAAGAACCATAACGATGACTTTTGAAATTTTGTCTTTTAGTTGGTCCAGTGAATGGATTGTTAAAATTTTATTTTCATTACCCTCTTCACATTTAGCAACATCTATATCTGAGATGAAAAGTTCATATAAACCAAATGAGAACAGTAACATTACAACACCAATCAGGTATAAATCAACAGCACCAATAATCCCACCAACCACATTTTCATGAAAAGCTTCTGGATGTGCATGGGTACTGTATGTCGTGTAAACATAGAGTGCAGTTTCATAGACGTCATACGAAGCAACTATAAAAAGTACTATTGCACCTATAAGACCAAATATTACAGCAAGTATAACCATAAATCTAGAAGCCCATAGAGAGCTTTCAAATGTTTTTTCCAGCATTTATTTTTCTCCTTCCATTTCTATCCATTTTTGAGCGATTCTTACTGCGTTTGTAGCAGCTCCTACTCTTAAATTGTCTGCAACTACAAACATATGAAGTATTTTTTTAGAGTAGTTGTCATTTCTAATGCGACCAACAAAAGTTTCATTCATATCTACACATGTAGCAGGCATAGGATAAAGTGCTTCTTCTGGTTTGTCTACTATGACAATATTTGGAGCCTTACTTAATATTTCTCTAGCTTCATTCGCGTCAACTTCACTGTCAAATGTAAGTGTTAACGCTTCAGAATGCCCACGTAGAACTGGAACACGAACACAAGTAGCGCTAAGCGCAATTTCTTTATGCATTATTTTAGTTGTTTCATTGACCATTTTCATCTCTTCTTTTGTGTATCCATTTTCAGTGAAAACATCTATTTGAGGGATGATATTTAAAGCTATTTGTTGGTTAAATACTTTGTGCTCAGATTCGTCAAGCTTAAATGCAAAGAAATCCTGCATCTGTGTTACAAGTTCTTCCATTGCAACTTTTCCTGCGCCCGAAGTGGCTTGATATGTACTTACATCAACTCTTATCAAATCATAAGCATCATCAAGAGGTTTAAGTGCTTGAACCATTTGAATAGTAGAACAGTTTGGATTTGCAATAATCCCTGTCTGTTTCCATTTTGTTATGTCTTCAGGATTTACTTCAGGAACAACTAAAGGAACATTTGGATCCATTCTAAAATGAGATGTATTGTCAATTACAACTGCTCCAGCTTTAACAGCGTCAGGTGCAAATTCAGCACTTACGCTTCCACCGGCACTAAAAAGAGCTATTTCTATCTCTTCTTTTTCAAATACATCATTTGTAAGTTCTATGATGTTTATTTCTTGACCATTATAATTGACTGTTTTACCAATACTTCTAGCACTTGCAAGTGGAACTAATTTGTTGATAGGAAAATCTATCTCTGATAAAATTGTTAATATTTCTTCTCCAACAGCTCCATTAGCACCAACTACCGCAACATTGTATTTTTTCATCTTTTCTCCTGTTTTTTTATTTTCGATTTTCTAAATAGAGTTCGTTTTCTTGTATCTCTTGCGTTTCACTTAAAATTACAGCTCTTTCTACAACTGAGATTAACTCACGGATATTTCCTGGCCAAGAATAATTTAGAAGTTCATTCTTTGCTTTTTGGGAAAAAGTTTTAAGTTCAAAACCATATTTGTTACAGTTTTGTTCAACCATTGATTCAGCAATTTGCATTATTTCATCTTTGCGTTCGCAAAGAGGGGGAATGTTAAGAGGTATTGTATTTAAACGGTAGTATAAATCTTCTCTAAACTCTCCCTCTCGTATTTTTGTATCTAAGTTCGCATTCGTTGCAGAGATAATGCGTATATCTATTTTGAGAGCTTTTGATGAGCCTAAGCGTCTTACTTCTTTTTCTTGAAGAGCGCGAAGTAATTTTGCTTGAACACCGTAAGGCATCTCACCAATCTCATCTAAAAAGAGTGTTCCTCCATTTGCTAGTTCAAATTGACCAGCTTTTGCCTCACTCGCATCCGTAAATGCACCTTTTTCAAAACCAAAAAGTTCACTTTCTATGAGATTTTCAGGAATTGCAGCCATGTTAATAGCAACAAAGGGTTTTTTTACTCTAGGTGAGTTTTGGTGAATATGGTTAGCAAATACTTCTTTACCGACACCACTTTGACCTAAAAGCAAAACACTTGCATCCGTCTTGGCTGCTTTATCTGCAATTTTAATAATAGTTTCTAATGTTGATGAAGTTCCTAAAAATCCAGTAGATTTCTTCTTGCTGTTAGGGACTGATTTTTTTGTTTTTTGTATTTTATCTTCGCGTTTTATAGCAGCTACTAAGGTGTCCACATCAAAAGGTTTGAGTAAAAAATCTTTAACACCAAGATGTATGGATTCAATTGCTCTTTGAAGAGTTGCGTTTCCTGTCATAATTATAACTTCAAAACGACCATTTAAAGTTTTCACAAACTCTATTCCATCCATACCTGGCATATTGATATCAGTGATGACTAAGTCATAGCTATCATCTAAAGATTTAAGGGCATCTTTTGCATTCTTATAGGTTTTTATTTCAAATTCTTTATAGTCGCTCATAGCGATTTCAAGAGATTTTCTCATATTGATATCGTCTTCAACTATTGCTATCTTCACTAAAAGCCCTAATTAGATGCTAGCGCACCCTTATTTTAAAGGTGCAATTCTAGCAAAATTATCATTAAAATCGACTTTGAAGCATGTTGTTTTAAGTATAAGGGTTGTAGATGAAGCCTGTTGATAGTTTGTGGTTTTTTCATTGTGTTCTATATGTAGACCAAGTTTGTGTATATAGTTAATAAACTCTTCATTATTCTTTGAAATTATTTGTTTTAAATCTTTGTTACCATCATTATTTAAAATAATACTATTTTGTTGTACACCGGAACATTTTTGCATGGCTTTTGAGATTAAAAGAGATTCATTGTGTAAAATAGCATCTTTAACTGTATAGCTGTAGGATATGAGGAATTCACTTGCGTTTAAGGCAAGTGAATTAAAAAGAATTACTGAGCAAAGTCTGAGTGAGAAAGTACGATTTCCATCTCTACTTCGCATAGCCCCTCTTTAAAAGTTGTTTCAACGATATTTGCGTTTCTAACCATTGCTTTTACGGATGTACGAACTGTAGAACGCTTTACCATCATGTTTTGAATTAAATCTTGACCATCAACACGAACACCTTTTACTTTTTCAGCAATAAGTCTGTATGCATCAGCAACCGCAGCACGTTTAGCTAGTGCATACGCTTGAGCAGGAGAAGATGTGTTCATTGGAGCAACACCTTGACCAACAACAGCAATAATTAAATTATGATCTGCTTCTAAAACGTCATCTTCAGTTTTTTGTTTCTCTGCTAATTCGATAGGCTTGATAACTTCAACTTTTTGAACTTCAGGCACCATCGGCTTAATAACTTCAACTTTTTGAATTTCAGGAGCTTTATCACAACTTCCAGTTGGGCAAACAACTGTTATATTTGTAGGTTCTGGAGCTACTTGCTTAACTTCTGTAGTAGCTGGTTCAGTTGCTGCACAAGCACTGAACCCGAGAAGGGCTACTAATATTAGAGAGTATTTCATTTCTTATCCTTGCAAAGACAATTGTATGTCTAAGATTTTAGTTGCTAATATAAAGCAAGTTCTATTCCAAGTCTAGTCCTAAAGTATCAGATGATTCATTGTCATCTTCAAGATCTTCTTCTTTCTTCGGACAACGTGATATACTTGAAACATCATCACCTTTGACAATATATACACCAGAAGTATTTCTACTTGATTTAGAAATTGTTTGCATATCAACACGAATCATTTTACCAGCATTTGTAAGTGCCATCATGTCCATAGTTTCATCCACCATGAGACAACCAACAATATTTTTACCAGTTTTAGCAGTCATTTTCATAGCAATTACACCAGAGCCACCACGATTCGTAAGACGATATTCACCAGCATCAGTACGTTTACCAATACCTTTTTCAGCCACTATTAAAATCTCTTGTTCATCATTTGCAATAATGTTAGCATCGACTACTTCATCACCTTCGCGTTTAAACTTGATACCTCTAACACCACGTGTGCTTCTTCCTTGCTCACGAGTTTTTCCGATTTCAAATTTAATACATTGAGCAAATTTTGTCACAATAAATAAATATCTAATATCTTGATCAGCAATTTTTGCTGTAATTAATGCATCGTCTTCATCAAGAACAATTGCTCTTACACCATTACTTCTAATATTTGAGAATTCACTGAGATTAGTACGCTTCACAACACCATTTTTAGTGAAAAATACTAATCCTTTTTCTTCACTAAAGTCAGTAGTAGGTATGATAGATTGTATTTGTTCACCAGCCATAAGGTTCAGAAGGTTTACGACTGCTTTCCCTTTTGCGATTCTACTGCCTTCAGGAATTTTATACACTTTTAACCAGTGTAATTGTCCACGATCTGTTACAAAGAGTAAAGTGTCATGAGTGTTACATGTGAAAAATCTCTCTATAAAGTCATCTTCGTAAGTAGTAACAGCAGTTTTACCTTTACCACCGCGTTTTTGTTTTTCATAATTTACGAGNGGTACACGTTTAATATAACCTCTGTGAGTTATAGTTACTACCATCGGCTCATTAGGAATTAAATCTTCGATATCTATATCATCATAGTCATCTTCTATTTCTGTACGTCTTTTGTCTGTATAGATATTTGCAACTTCGTCAAACTCTTCGCCAATTATTCCTCTAAGAACATCTTCACTTTTTAAGATTGATTCTAGATACTCTATAAGTACAACAAGTTCAGCTAATTCTTCTTCTATTTTTTTGATTTGAAGACCAGTTAATCTTCCAAGTCTCATTGCTACAATGCTTGCTGCTTGAATCTCACTGAAATCATATTCAGAAACTAAATTGTTTTTAGCATTTTCCTCATCATCTGATGCACGGATAGTTTTAATAACTTGTTCTATAATATCTATTGCTTTTCTTAAACCTTCTAGAATATGTGCGCGAGCTTTTGCTTTTTCAAGATCAAAAATTGTACGACGGATAATAATAGTTTTACGGTGATTAATAAAGTGTTTTAAGATGTCTAAAATTCCGAAAATTCTTGGTTCTTGGTTTAGAATAGATAGCATGATGATACCAAAGGTAGTCTGCATACTTGTCTGTTTAAAAAGATTGTTAAGAACTATTTCACTCATTGCATCACGTTTAAGCTCAATAACTACACGCATACCATCACGGTCTGATTCATCACGAATCAGTGAAACACCATCAATGAGTTTATCTTTTACAAGATTTGCAATATTTTCAATTAGACGAGCTTTATTTACTTGATACGGAAGTTCATCAATAACTATAATCTCTTTTTTAGAACTCTGTTCTATATGTGTTCTAGCGCGAACTTTTATACGACCACGACCTGTTTCGTAAGCTTCTGTAATACCTTTTTTACCAAAAATAATACCGCCCGTTGGAAAGTCAGGTGCTTTAATGTGTGTCATAATCTCTTCAAGGGATATGTTTGGATTAGCAAGAATTGCTTTAAGGCCGTTCATGATTTCTGTAGGGTTGTGAGGAGGAATATTTGTTGCCATACCAACGGCGATACCAGATGAACCGTTTATAAGTAAGTTGGGAACACGAGTAGGCATTACATCAGGTTCTTTTGTTGTACCGTCGTAGTTGTCAATCATATTTACAGTATTTTTTTCTAAATCTTTTAGAAGTTCCCCTGCATATTTTGTCATACGTGCTTCTGTATATCTCATTGCTGCCGCAGAGTCACCATCTACAGAACCGAAGTTACCTTGTCCATCAACAAGTTCCATACGCATTGAAAAATCTTGTGCCATACGAACAAGTGCATCATAAACAGCAGTATCACCATGTGGATGGTACTGACCAATTACATCACCAACTATACGAGCTGATTTTTTAAATTTTGAACCATATGATAAACTTAACTTATCCATAGCATATAAAATTCTTCTATGAACTGGTTTCAGTCCATCTCTAACGTCAGGTAAAGCACGCCCCACAATTACACTCATAGAGTAATCAAGGTAGCTGTCTTGTAGAGTCTCCTCTATATTTATAGTTTGTATATCGTCGTTGTTTAGCAAATCGCTCATATAAACACCCTAGTATCTTAAAATAAAATTTAGTAATTCTATCTAAATATCTATTAATAAAATTAAAAATAGTATTAAATTTCATTTTTTCATGCTTCTGACTTTACTTTGTATAAATAAGAATTTAAACATCAAAAAGATAACTGATTAAAATATAATCAATAAGTGGATTATTTTATCACTTATCTATTGTTATAATTGTGCTGAAAATAACTCGAGAGAGAAATAAAAGGAATAGAAATGAAGAAATGGTTTTTAATGGCATTAATGCTTTTACCATCTTTAGTGTTAGCTGAAGATGTACCAACACTAGACACTGGTGATACTGCCTGGATGATGATGTCTGCAGCACTAGTATTACTTATGACGCCAGCAGGTTTGGCACTTTTTTATGCAGGTATGACACGTTCAAAAAATGTGCTTAATACATATGCAATGGTATTGGGTGCATTTGTTGTTGCATTTGTAGCATGGATAGCGGCTGGATATTCAATCGCGTTTGGAACTGCGGATTCTGCATCAATGCAAAAAATTGTTGGTGGACTATCTCATATGTTCCTAAGTGGCATTAATTGGAACGATTTAAGTGGGACATATCCTACTTATGTATTTGTAGTGTTTCAAGGTACTTTCGCTGCTATTACTGTGGCAATCGCGTCTGGTTCTGTCATAGAAAGAATTAAATTTTCAACTTGGTTAGTTTTCGTAGCTGTATGGACAGTTCTTGTTTATGCTCCAATCACTCACATGGTATGGGGTGGAGATGGTGCACTTTTATTTGATGCTGGTGCTCTTGATTTTGCTGGTGGTACAGTTGTACACATGAATGGTGGTCTTGCTGGTTTAGTATTGGCTTTTTTAGTTGGTAAACGTACAGGATATCCAAAAATTGCAATGAAACCTATGAGTGTAATGTTAACCGCTTTAGGTGCTGCTTTATTATGGTTTGGTTGGTATGGATTTAATGGTGGATCTGCATTTGGTGCAAACGCAATTGCAGGTTTAGCTTACTTAACAACGACCTTAGCAACTGCTTTAGCTGCTATTACATGGATATTAATCGAATGGTTTGTGTATAAAAAACCAACTCTATTAGGTGCTGCTTCAGGTGTTGTTGCAGGTTTAGTTGCTATTACTCCAGCTGCAGGTTTTGTTGATGTTGGCGGTGCAATGATTATTGGTTCTGTTGGTTCATTAATTGCATTCTTTGGTGTTGCTACACTTAAAAAGAAACTTGGTTACGATGACTCATTAGATGCGTTTGGTATTCACTTCTTAGCTGGTTTATGGGGTGCTCTTGCAACTGCAATATTCGCTCTTAAAGATAACGATTTATTATGGGACGGTCCATTAAAAGAATCAGGTGATAGAATGGGTCAATTTATGGTTCAAGTTGAATCAGTAGTTGTTGTTGGTATATTTACTTTAATCGGGACAGTTGTTGTTTATTATATAGCAATGGCATTAACTGGTGGAGCAAGAGTTGATGAAGAGACTGAACAAAAAGGTCTTGATGAAGCAGTTCATGGTGAAAAAAGTTTAAATATATAAAGAGTTGATTTAAACCATAAATATGGTTACAATTTTAAAAGTAGAAAAGGGGAAATTTCCTCTTATTATAAATATGGAGTCTTAAATATGAAAAGAGTAGAAGCGGTTATCAAACCATTTAAACTAGAAGATGTAAAAGATGCACTGGCAGAAATCGGAATTGATGGTATGACAGTGAGTGAAGTAAAAGGTTATGGTCGTCAAAAAGGTCATAGTGAACTTTATCGTGGTGCAGAGTATGTAGTTGATTTTCTACCGAAAATTAAAATGGAAATGGTTGTTGATGACAAAGATGTAGAGCAGGTAACAGCGACAATCGTTGAAGCTGCGAGAACCGGTAAAATTGGTGATGGTAAAATTTTTGTTAGTGATATCGAACAAATTATCAGAATTAGAACTGGTGAAACAGACAACGAAGCTATTTAATTATTTGAAAGGCAAAGGGAAAAAACCCTTTGACCCTACAAGTCACATATTCTAAAGTGATTAATTTTTAATCACTTTTAACTTTTAAAGTATCTTAATTTGGATAGAATATGCCTTAATTAAAAAAAAGGTACTTTCAATGTTAGAAGCTGATTTTAAATATGTTATAGATACTTTCTTCGCACTATTTTCTATGGTGCTTATTATCTTCATGGTTCCAGGGTTTGCGATGCTTGAAGCAGGACTGGTACGTACTAAAAATGTCACTTCTGTACTTACAATTAATGTAATGATTTATGCTGTAGCTTCACTTGCTTTTTTATTAATAGGTTATGATTTAGCCTTTGGTTCTTGGGAAAATAGCAATATGAGCAAATGGGCTGCGTTTTTATTTCAAATGGCATTTGTTGGTAAGACTATAAATATTATGAGTGGTGGTGTAAGCGAAAGGGTTCGTATCATTCCTTTAGCTATTTTTGCTGTGATTATGGGTGGATTTATCTATCCAACTGTTGTCAATATTGGTTGGGGTGAAGATATGATTGCAGGAACATTTTTGGATATTCATCTATATGATTTAGCAGGTTCAACTATTATACACTCTACAGGTGGATGGGCTTTGTTGGCAGCCATCCTTCTGATCGGACCTCGTCGTGGGCGTTATGTTCAAGGTAAAGTTCGAGTTATTCCTGCGTCAAATATTCCACTTGTAACGCTAGGGGCATTTTTATTATGGATTGGGTGGTTCGGTTTTAATGGTGGATCAGTGGGAAGCATCTCTAGTGTAGAAAATGCTGACACAGTTGCCAAAACAATCATGAATACAAATACAGCAGGTTTAGCGGGAGCTATTGCTGCTGGTGCTTTAATGTTTATAAGATACAAACTTTTTGATATTACTATGATTTTAAATGGTGCTTTAGGCGGACTTGTCGCAATAACCGCTGGACCGGACCTTTATGATATGTATACTCCTATTCTTATAGGATTACTTGGTGGTTCTTTAGTTGTTTTTGCAGTTCCAATTTTTGATAAGCTAGAATTAGATGATCCTGTTGGTGCCTTATCGGTGCACCTTGTTAATGGCATATGGGGAACTTTAGCTGTTGGCATATTTGTTGAAAATATATCGTTTATGGATCAACTCAAAGGTGTGGCCGTTGTAGCTGCATTTGCATTTAGTATTTCGTTTGTAGTCTTGTTTATAATTAATAAAATTTCTAGATTCAGAGCAGAAGATGATGCTCAACTAGAAGGAATGGATGTTAATGAATGTGGTGTTGAAGCATATCCAGAATTTAAACGTTCTATTTAATTTCTTTGTGTATCTTTTAATGGATATATAACATATAGTTTGTTATTATCCATTTCATGATTAGACATACTCCTTCCTTACTTGTTTCTATCATTGTTCACTCTCTTTTATTGGTGGCATTTTTTTATACATATTCTTATGTAAGATCACTTCCTAGTGATTTGCAAGAGGAACACATATGTCTAAAGTTACAATGTATTTCTCCTGAACATAAAAAACCTGTCAAAGAAAAACCAAAACCAAAACCAGAATTAAAACCAATTACTCCTTCAGTAGTCAAGCCAAAAGTAATTAAGCCAAAAAAAGAGAAACCAAAAGTAGAGAAAATTGTTAAAAAAATTGTGCCAAAGCCTCTTAGCGTTCCTGTTGTTAAAGAAGAAATTAAACCCTTAGAAGAGCCAGAAGAAATTTACATTGAACCAATAAAAGAAGAAGTTTTAAGCAGTGAAGAATTTGTAAATGCTCCTTCACAAGAAGAACAAGCAATAGCTCATGAGCAAGAGTATATAGATGAAAATATAAAACAGATTGTACGACTGCTTTCAGATAATCTCTACTATCCAAGGTCTGCACGAAAACGAGGTGTTGTTGGGGAAGTTGTTGTTAAATTCTCTCTTGCAACTGATGCTACAGTTAGCTCAGTAGAAGTCGTTTCTTCAAAAAGTGAAATCTTGAGTCGTTCAGCAATTAAAACTATAGAAAATCTCTCCGGAGACTTTCCAAAGCCTCAAGAGAAATTAACTATTCATGTTCCAATTAAGTATGAACTAAAGAGGTAGTTTACTCTACAGGATAAAAGTACTGTTTTTCAGCTCCACAACTAGGACATTTCCAAGTTTCTGGCAAATCTTCAAACGCAGTCCCTGGGGGAAAACCGTTTTTTTCATCACCAACTTCTGGGTCATATATATGACCACAAAATGCACATTTATATTTTTTCATCTTCTGCCCCTTTTGATTGAAATGAATTACATCTTTAATATTGTATCAAAATTATATATTTACAAAATCTTTCAAAAAATGTTAGTAAAATTATTGTGTCAAATTTCTTGGTAAAATTGCTGAGTGGATTGATGACTCAAAGCTACATTATAAAAATCAGATTGTCGCACTTGATTGTTGAATGGGCGATAAAATATCGTAAAATAGGGGATTGAAAGGTGTAAGNAAAAGTTGGTGACCCCGAGGAGAATTGAACTCCTGTAACATGGATGAAAACCATGGATCCTAACCGCTAGACGACGGGGCCAACATAATAAAGGTTTTTTAGTTAGTTGTGCTTAAGTTTCAAGAGAAGCGTACATAAGGTACGTGAGCTTTAAACTTTAGTGCAAATAATAAAAAAATGGTGTCCTGTGATGGATTCGAACCATCGGCCACATCATTAAAAGTGACGTGCTCTACCAGCTGAGCTAACAAGACGTTTGTCTCTTATTCTTAAGAGGTCGAAATTATAGACAAAATGTGTTGAGATGTCAAGAAAATAAAGCATGAATTGTAATATTTAGGAAAATCTATTACAAATACTCATTTTTTAGATAGAATAACTATAATGAATTATTATAGTTTTGAATATCCATATTTAATATTGTTACTTGTTCCTATCATCTTTTGTCTGTATAAATGTAAAGAGTACATGAAACCAATATATTTTGTACATTTACAATTTATGCGTGCAAAGAGAAGATTTTTTAAACTAGAATGGATTGTGAAAATATTGATTTTCATACTTCTTTGTATTGCTCTTAGTTCTCCCGTTGTTATAGATAAATTTAATCCGCTTAATAGGGTGGGAAAAGATATAGTTCTCACGATAGATGCAAGTGGTTCTATGAATTCTTCGGGATTTGATCTTGATGATGAACTCTCACAAGGTGAAAGGCTTTCGAGGTTTGAGATTACAAAAATAGTTGTAAAAGATTTTTTACTCAAAAGATACAATGATAACATCGGAATAGTTATATATGGAGATTTTGCTTTTATAGCTTCACCAATCACATATGAAAAAGAGATAGTGAGTGATATGCTCGGATATATGACTCAAGGAATGGCTGGGCAAAATACTGCAATTGGAGAAGCTCTAGCTATGAGTGAGAGAGCTTTTAAGCATTCTATAGCCAAAACGCAGATTATTATTCTTTTAAGTGATGGAGAGCATAACAGTGGAAGTGTCTCTCCAAAAGATGCACTCAAGTCAATCAAGTCTAAAAATATAAAAGTCTATACAATAGCAATTGGAAACAAAGGTGAAGCAGATGCAGCTTTGTTGGAGCAGATTGCAAAAGAGAGTGGAGGGGAGTTTTTCAGTGCTGTCTCTGCTAAAGAGTTGCAAGCTATATATGAAGAGATTGATAAACTTGAATCATCTACAATTAAATCGCGAGAGTATCTTTTGAAAAACTATTACTATCAGATTTTACTCCTCTTAGCTTCAGCTCTTTTATTGTTTTTATTATATCGGGAGATAAAAAGATGACTCTCCTAAGTCCTGAATACTTTTGGTTGCTTCTGTTTTTAGTAGCTGCGTTTATGAAAAAAGATTTTTCTAAGCTGCGTTTTACATCTTATGGATATATCTTAACTTTTGTATTTATAGTCTTTGCGCTTGTAAGACCTGTGATAGAACAAGAACCTATTACAACAAAAGAAGTATTAAACGACGTTGTTATTGCGGTTGATTTGTCATACTCTATGCAAGCGACTGATATCACTCCATCTAGGTTGAAATTTGCTAAACAAAAACTTGTGGAGTTGGTTCACAAAGAGAAAAAAAGTAGATTTGGTGTACTTGGTTTTACTACAAACGCAATCATACTCTCTCCTTTAACAGCAGACAGTGAACTTCTTTTACATTTGTTTAATTCACTGGATGAAAAGTTGATTATGACAAAAGGCAGTTCAATTATGCCTGCATTGCGTTTGGCTAGAAAAATGTCAAAGTCAAAAAAGCTGAGCGTTGTTATTTTAAGTGATGGTGCCGATGAGTTAAACTACTCTGATGAAGTTGTATATGCTAAAGAGAATAATCTTATAGTCAATGTTTTAATGGTGGCTACAAATATGGGAGGTACTTTACCTTTAGAGAGTGGAGAACTTTTAAAAGATGAACTCGGCGATATCGTTGTAAGTAGAAAAAACAGTGCCATAGAAGCTATATCAAAGGCAACGGATGGTGTTTATAGCTCTGATTTTGATGCTATTTTAGATGCACTCTCAGCGCAGCGAGAAGATGAGTTTGTCTCAAATACAACGATTGTTAAAAATCTAGAACTTTTTTACTATTTTGTGGGACTGGCAATTGTGTCATTTTTAGTGAGTGTTACGTCTCTTAAACGCTATGTTCTGGCATTTTTATTACTTTTTGGAGTAACGCTTCAAGCTGATATTTTAGATATATTTGTTGATGAAAATAGTATCGCATTTAAAGAGGCAGAAAAATTTTACAAATCAGGTGAATATGATAAGGCTTTGCTAAAATATGAGAAGATAAAATCGAGTTCACCTGAGTTTAAATCTGTAGTATTTTACAATATGGGAAATACACTTATACGACTTAAAGAGTTTCAAAAAGCCAGAGAAGCATATAAAAAGTCACTTACGCTTTTTCCTACCCAGGAAGCCTATGAAAATATGATGTATATCATAGATGTAAAGGAACAAGAGCAGATGACTTCTGGGCAGCAAAAGAGTGCTAAAAAATCATCTATTGCTAAAAAACGAGATTCTTCGCAGAAGAAAAAAGAGGGTGGAAGTTCAAACATGAAAGTGAGTGCAGCTGCTAGTAGTGGTTCAGAAGATAAGGGCAAAAAAAGTAAGTCTGAGTCAAGAGTTGATTTGAATTCGGGAAAAGCAAAACTCAGTTCTACTCAATATGAACTCATAAATACAAGGAGCGTTGATGAAAAAAAACCTTGGTAGATTTCGTCTGCTATTTTTACTGCTCTTTAGTATAAATGTTTTTGCTTCAACATATGAGTGGAGTGCAACTATTAACAAAAAAACAGCCTATGTGAATGAGGCGGTTTTACTTAAGTATGTGTGTAAGTTTGATGATAGAAGTGAACTCTATACAATTGATTTTAATCCTGTGGGTGAATATGAGAACTACACCATTAAACTTTTAACTGAACAAGAATCAATTATTAATGGAAGAAGAGTTAATATTTTTGAATATGTTGCCTATGTTAAACGCAGCGGTAAAATGGTTTTTGATTTTGATATGATAATGAAAAAAACAAATAATGATTCGGTTGAAAACACGGTACTTGGCAGAGATAATGAACAGTATGAAGAGTTTACGTCAAAATACTTAAAACAAAAAAGTTTAGAGATAGAGGTTAAACCAAGTGAAGCTGATATAGTTGGAAAGTTTGATTTTGAAGTGAAAGAGAGCGCTCTTGAGGTAAAGGCGTATGAACCATATAATATAGAGTTTATTATCCGAGGTGTGGGGAATTTTGAAAATATAAAACCAATTACATTTAATATAGACGGGGTAAAAGTTTTTTCTCAAAAAGTCTTGCTTGAGAATTCCTTACAAGAAGATGGTGAACATGGTATTTGGAGTCAAAAATTTGCCTTTGTGAGTGAGAAAAGTTTTGTTGTCCCCGAATTTTCGTTTGAATATTTTGATTTAGGAACATCATCTAAAAAAGAACTGCATTTTAAAGGTGCTGAGGTAAAAGTGATACCAGCTTATGTAAAAGAAGAAATCTTAGATGAAGATAAAAAATCTTTTGAATTTAAAATGAAGTATCTTTATTATGCACTGACATTTCTACTTGGATTTGTTTTGTCAAAAATAGAGCTTAAAAAGAAGAAAAACAATAAAAATAAAAATGAGACCTTATGCCAAAAAATTCGTAGCCTTAGAAGTATGGAAGAATTAACAATGTTACTTGCTCTGCAAAGTACAAGGGAATATGAAGATATACTTCTAAAAATAGAAAAGGGTGAACTTTCATCGTTTAAAGCTGCTAAAAAATTAATATGTCGTTAAATGAATTTTTACTAGAATAAGAACTCATAAAAATAGGACAGTAGATGCAAAAAATCATTTTACTTTTTGTGAGTACATTCGTCATGTACATGATGAGCGGGTGTGCACAAAAAGTTACTATAAGAGCGCTTGAACCAGCCGAAATAGATAGAGCCGCAGCAACAAAAAAAGTTGCAGTTTCAAATTTTAATAATGATAGAGTCGGACTCTCTGGGAAAATTGAAGCGAAATTAAGTAGATTTAAAATAGATAATAAAAGTTACTTTACAATAATTAGCAGAAATGATTTTAATAAAATTGTAGAAGAGCAAAAGATTCAAAACAGTGGTCTTGTAGATTCTCAAACGGTGGTTGATATTGGAAATCTTATTGGAGCGGAGGCTATCATTTCTGGGAATGTAGGGCGAGTTACCTCTTCAGATTCTCATTTTTATGAGCAGCGTATACGATGTGCGGATAAAAAATGTAAAACTTTTAATTATTATAATGTGAGATGTAAGAAAAGAATTATTGGCCTTTCCGCTGAGTTAAGAATGGTTGATGTTGCACGCGGTGATATTATCTATGCCGATACTATGAATGAAAGTGCAGTTTATAAACATTGTTCAGACGATTCCCATGCTATTCCATCGCAAGAGATAGTCGCACAAAACTTAGCTGATTTAATTTCTAATAATTTTGTAAATAAACTCACACCACACTATCGAAATTTTCGAGTTGAACTGCTTGATGAAGGTGATTTGGATTATAGCGATGAACAAGAACAACTCTTAGAAGTTGCTTTGACTTATATAGAGCAGGGTAGGNTTGACAAAGCTGAGAGATTTTTAATAGATTTAATAGATTCTACACGTGCTCAAAGTTATGTTGCGTTTTACAACCTTGGTGTAGTAAAAGAGGCTGAAGGAAAGTATATTGAGGCAAAAGAGTATTATGAAAATGCTGATAATTTAATGATAGAACCAGTAAAAGAGATAAACGCAGCAGTTCTTAGAATTAACTCCCTGATACAAAAACGTCAAAAAACACAAGCCCAAATAGCAAGATAGGATTGAGAATTGTATAGAATATTTTTTATTGTAAGTTTAGGTTTATCAGCTTTTTTCTTATCTGGATGTGGCGCAGAAAAAAGAGTTGTAGTTGCAGAGAAACAAGATTTGCCCAGTTGGTACACAACTCCTCCGCAAAGTACATCTTCTGAATTATATGCTTTAGGCAATGGACGTGATAAACAGAGCGCTATAACAGATGCTTTAACGCAAATGGTCTCCACTCTAAGCGTCTCTGTTTCATCAAAGTTTAGTGCAAAAACAGTTGTAAGAGAGGGTTCAGTAGAGAGTTCTAGCGGAACCTACACTGATGAGTCTACAAGTGAAGTCAAAAAGATTAGAATTAGTAACTACAAGGTAATCGCTTCACAAAGTTTAGGTTTTAAAAACTATGCAGTACTGGTGAAATCAGATAAGCAGAAACTCTTTATAAGTATGAAAAAAGAGATTGAACAGGATTTTAAAATTATGAAACAAGAAGAAGAGAGTGTTAAGAGTCTAAACACAATCAAGCAACTTTTGTTTTATAAAAAATCTATAAATTCACTCACTTCTTTGCCAAACACTTTAACAGTTATGAAAGAGCTAGAGAGCAGTTTTAGTGGAAGCGAATACTTAGATAAAGCACAAGAAATAAGAACAAAATATGATGATTTACGAGCGAGTATTACTTTTAGTATAAGCAGTAATGCTGATGCAAAAAACTTGATAGCTCCCATCGCAAAAGGGATAAGTGCAAAAAAACTAAATATTGCAAAGGGCAGTGGAGATAAACATTTTAATATTTTTATACAATCTGATATACAAAGAGCTTCTTCTTATGGTTTTACTTTGGCTCGTTCTGCGATTACTATAGTAGTTAAAGACACTCACGGAAATATTATTGGCTCTAATAAATTAAATATTACGGGACAGTCAAATGGTAATTATGAGATTGCAAAAGAGAATGTAGCTGTAAAACTAAACGCACTTATAGAAAAAGATGGAATATCTAAGCTAATAGGGCTTACTCTGTAGCTAATTATTTACTCCAAAAAGTTATAATTTGACTACTTTAAAATAAGGTAGTTTGATTAAATGATTTCTAAAATTGATGATATAAAAAAAGAAGTTTCAAAAGTAGTTGTGGGGCAAGAGAAGATGATAGATTCTCTTCTTATCGCACTTATGTGCGAAGGGCATATTCTTATAGAGGGTGTTCCTGGACTTGCAAAAACAACGACAGTAAACGCACTTTCTAAAGCACTTGGCTTGAATTTCAAGCGTGCTCAATTTACTCCGGATCTTCTGCCCTCTGATATTTTGGGTGCAGAGATTTATGATCCTCAAAATAATCAGTTTAAAATTAAAAAAGGTCCTATTTTTACAAACCTACTTTTAGCAGATGAGATTAACCGTGCTCCTGCAAAAGTACAGTCTGCTCTTCTTGAGGTAATGCAGGAAAAGCAAGTGACTCTAGGTGATGCAACTTTTAAACTTGAACCTCCATTTTTTGTTATGGCGACTCAAAATCCAGTTGAACAAGAGGGTGTATATCAACTTCCAGAAGCACAACTTGACCGTTTTATGCTCAAACTTGTAGTTGATTATAACTCAAAAACAGAAGAGTTAGAGATAGCTAGACGTATTTCAAGCGGTAGCTTTGAAGAGATAAACGCAGTACTTTCACATGATGATTTAACACAGCTAAAACAACAGATAAAAGATGTTCATGTGGATGCTGAGGTTGAAGAGTACATGATAGAGCTGGTAAACGCAACGAGACATCCAAGTGAATATGGACTAGATGAGATAAAAGAGTTTATCCAGTTTGGAGCTTCGCCTCGTGTTAGTATCGACATGTTCAAAGCCGTAAAAGCAATGGCGTTTATGAGAGGTAAAGATTTTGTAACTCCTGTAGATGTAGCTTATATAGCAAAAGAGCTTATGCGCCATCGTATTGTTTTAACGTATGAAGCAGAGGCTGAAGGTATTACAACTGATGAAATTATTCAAAAAGTGCTTGAAGCTGTAGCAATACCTTAACTTGTTTATGGAGAAATACTTAAATGAGTAAACTGCAAAAAATTCTCGTTCGTGCAAGACGTCAAGTCTTCAGCGAGATGGTCGGGAACAATCCATCAATATTTCATGGAGAAGGCTATGACTTCATAGAGCTTCGTGAGTATATGGCTGGTGATGATATTCGTCATATTGACTGGAACATTACGGCGAAGATGCAAAAGCCTTTTATAAAAATATTTCGAGAAGAAAGAGAGCTTAATGTTGTTATAGCTTCTGTTTTAAACGGAAGTGTGCATTTTGGCTCTTCAAGGTTTAAGCAAGATGTTGTAGCTGATGTTGTTGCACAACTGAGTTATTCAACTCTAAAAAATGGAGATTTGTTAAGCTCTTATATTTTTACAGATGAGATGATTGCCCACAATAAACCAAGTAAAAAACTCAATCAGGTGCAGCGTAGTGTTGAACAGATTTTAGAGTTTGAAGCACTCAATAAAAAAGTAGATTTTAAATTTATAGCAGATTCCCTCTATAAAAGACTTAAACGCAAGTCTCTGATTTTATTAGTCGGAGATTTTTTTGAGATACCGGATTTTAAATTACTTGCTAAAAAACATGAAGTTGTTGCTATTGTTGTGAGAGATCATTTAGAAGAAAAACCACCAAAAATGGGATTTTCATCCTTAGTTGATCCTGAAAGTGGAGCGGTATTAGAGGGTGATTTTAATTCATCTTCAGTAAACGCCTATGCAAAAAAAGTACAAGTACATGATAGAAAATTATATGAAACATTTAGAAAACAGCAAATACGTTTTACAAAAGTTTATACAACTGAGAGTGTCAGCGTTGCACTCAGACGACTTTTTGAGGGAAGATAATGGATAAACAATATGATATTCCACTTCATGATATAAAACCGCTTTTAGACGTAGAAGAGTATTCACTTTTTTATCTTTTAGGAGTGAGTGCTTTTGCTGCGTTTATTTTTGTGGCAGTAGTCTATCTTATAATCAAATGGTTTAAAAACAGAAATAGATTTAACATAAGAAAAGAGCACTACAAACTCTTAAACGCAGTGGATTTAAGTGACTCTAAAAGAGCTGCATATGATATTACATTTTATGGAAGCAGTTTTAGTGATGATAGTCCTAGACACAATGAAATGTATAAAAATCTAGTAGGGAGATTAGAATCCTATAAGTACAAAAAAAGTGTTGATTCTATAGATGATGAAGTTATAGCTTACATTGATTTATATCGAGGTATGATTGATGTTTGAAAGCTTTGATGGCCTCTATTTTGAACTACCAAAGTTAGTCTTTGTTATCTTCTTTTTTATAGCTTGTGAAACGCTTTGTAAAATGAAACTGCCATCAATATACTTTCCTCACGCAAACCAGTTTATGAAAAACTCAGTTTCATCTTCAAAAGCACTTTTTTTACTCAAATGGCTTGGAATTGTTATGATGATTTTAGCGCTTATGTCACCTGTAAAAGATGAACCATATGAACTTGAACCAAAATCTGGATATGAGATAGCTATGATACTCGATGCTTCTCAGTCAATGGCAGCAAAAGGTTTTGATCAGTCTAATCCTAGTCTTAACAGATTTGATGTAGTAAAGTCTATAGTGAGTGATTTTATAGCGCAGCGAAAAAATGATAATCTCGGTCTTGTAGTCTTTGGGGCATACTCTTTCATCGCTTCTCCTTTGACATATGATGAACACATTTTAAATCGTATAGTTTCTCAACTTCAAATCGGCATGGCAGGAAAATATACAGCCTTGTATGAATCATTAGCACAAGGTGTAAACCTTTTAAAAATGACGGAGTCAGAATCTAAGATAGCCATACTTTTAACAGATGGTTTTAGTACAGTTGGCGTAGATAAGATTCCTTTAGATGTTGCACTTGATATGGCTAAAAAAGAGGGTATAAAAGTTTATCCGATTGGAATAGGTATGCCAAACGAGTACAACCAAAAAGTTTTAATACAAATAGCAGAAGAGACTGGCGGTGTTGCGTTTGGAGCTTCAAGTGCAGCAGAGTTAAAAGAGATTTATAAAAAAATAGATGAGCTTGAAAAATCAGAAATTCAAAATGAGACATTTACATATTTAAAATATTATTATGTTTATCCTCTTTTTATAGCTTTAATCTCTTTGATGTTGTATATTTATCTAAGAAACAAGCGAGGGTATAACTAATGAGCTTTTTACACCCTGAATTTTTATACTATATGTTGCCACCTCTTTTTATACTTTTTGGGCTTCTTTTGACTCAAAAAGAATCAGAGGCTGCGTTTTTTAGTGATGAGGTAATGGACAAGTTAAGAGTAAGTGCAAAT
>JGI10211J34971_10000251_pt1 | contig 42567 bp, 42 predicted proteins | sample Etolagsediment_FD_34971 | JGI IMG/M metagenome (IMG submission 34971) | reverse complement strand
CCGCCAGCAACAGGAACCCACCGAAGCGACTCAGACAAGGCTCCATGTCATGTCTGAGCGCCGTAGGAATCTTCGTCCTTCAGGGCGGAGAGGATGTCAAATGCTTGGAATCGGGGACGAGAACCTCGACTTGACCGGCAAGCATTCCTTCGATCGTATTAATCCCGCGTTGGGGCTGACCAGTTGCGCGACAAGCCTCGGCATTCATGCCGGGGAAGGATAGCGCGGACGGCGTAGCCGTCCTTGGGTTTTACGCTGGTGTCTGCTGCTGTTCTATGTATTGGCGCACGATGGAAATCGGTGCCCCGCCACAGGAGGCAGCAAAATAAGAAGGCGACCATAGCGCACCCTTCCAGTAGCGTTTTTGAATGTCCGGTCGCTCCTTGCGCAGCAGGCGACTGGATACGCCTTTCAAACTATTCACCATCGCTGATACCGCAACCTTGGGTGGATATTCCACCAGTAGATGAACGTGATCATCCTCTCCGTTCATTTCGATCAATTGTGCCTCGAAGTTTTCGCAGACATGGGTGAAAAATGTGCGCAACCGATTAATGGCGTCGCCATCAAAGACTTTGCGGCGGTATTTCGCCACAAAGACCAAATGCACGTGCATCTTAAAAATGCAGTGCCGCCCACGTCTTATATCGTTGTCATTTTCCATAGACCAAACTATAATCAAGGCATGAAACGACTGCAAGCCTTTAAATACGAACTGATGCCGGACGGCGAACAAGAGCGCGATATGCGTCGCTTCGCTGGCTCGTGCCGTTTCGTCTACAACAAGGCGTTATCGATGCAAAAGGCGCTCTTTGAGCAAGGCAAGAAGAAGTTCGGTTATGCCGGTTTGTGCAAGGTGATCACGGAATGGCGCAACGGCGACGAAACGCCGTGGCTTAAAGACGCGCCCGTTCATCCGTTGCAACAATCGCTGAAGGATTTGGAACGCGCCTATACCAACTTCTTCGCCAAACGCGCAGATTTTCCGCGCTTCAAGAAGAAAGGTCAGAGCGATAGTTTTCGCTATCCAGACCCAAGGCAGATCAAACTCGATCAGGCCCACTCGCGCATCTTCCTGCCGAAGCTCGGCTGGATACGCTACCGAAACAGCCGGGAAGTTCTTGGCGCGGTGAAGAACGTCACCGTGTTGCATCATGGTGGTAAGTGGTATGCGTCGATACAGACTGAGCGGGAGGTAGAGCAGCCGATCCCCGAAGGCGATGCCATAGGCATCGACATGGGCGTGGCGCGATTCGCCACCTTCGACCGACCGCTGCCAGAATTCGACAACAAAGATCATCTGGAGCCGCTCAACAGCTTTAAGCGGCACGAGACAGCCTTGCGTAAGGCGCAACAGGCGATGAGCCGTAAGACCAAGTTCAGCAGTAACTGGAAGAAGGCAAAAGCCCGCGTCCAGGCTATACACATGCGGATCGGCAATGCCCGCCGCGACTTTCTGCACAAAACCTCAACGACGATCAGCCAAAACCACGCGATAGTGTGTATTGAGGATTTAAAAGTGCGGAATATGTCAAAGTCTGCGGCTGGCAGCGCCGAAAATCCGGGTAAACAGGTGAGGGCCAAATCTGGCCTGAACAAGTCGATCCTCGATCAAGGCTGGTTCGAGTTCCGCCGCCAACTGGAATACAAGTTGGAATGGAACGGTGGTTGGTTGGTGGCCGTGCCAGCGAAAAACACCAGCCGAACCTGTCCGTCCTGCGATCATGTCTCTGCGGAGAATCGCAAGACACAAGAGCAGTTCGCGTGTCTATCTTGCGGGTTCGAGGGTAATGCCGATGTGGTCGGCGCAATCAATGTTTTAAGGGCGGGACACGCCCGGTTCGCCTGCCCAGTGAGCGGTGCAACAATGCCGCCAGCAACAGGAACCCACCGAAGCGACTCAGACAAGGCTCCATGTCATGTCTGAGCGCCGTAGGAATCTTCGTCCTTCAGGGCGGAGAGGATGTCAATGAGTATTTGATCCGAAATTGTAAATTCCGCGTGTCGCGATTTTTGAAAAAACGGGCGATGAGATGCCGACGATGGTCGGTAAAGTTGACTCAGGCTACTCGCCCTTCGGTTAATTGAATTAGGGTTTACAGGGCCTGGGTATGATGCTTAATATCGTCCGGGTCAAGCAATACAAAGCGCACCCACGCGACACACTGGGCGACGAGGACTGCGATGGTCGGATACGCGGCCTGTATGCAGATCATAGATCCCTGAGTCTCAGAATCTGTCGGCGGGCACGTTTTACCTGATCGTTGCGGAGTCGTTCGTAGCGCGCGGCGATGTCCCGGCTAAGCTGTTGCAGCGATTCATCCACCGCAGCGTTCGCGAAACCCCGAGCGTCCTCGACGGCCCATTGTTTACCCTGTCGCGAGAGCCCGACGACGGCAACAGGGCGTTTTTTGCCAGGCTGCTCGACGCTGAAGAAGCGCGCCTGGTTGGCGACGCAGTCGTCATCACGGTTTGCGAGGCAATTGCGCATCGTCGACGCGGTGCTGCACAGCGCGTGAAGATTGCCGATTTCCCGGATGCGAAGGCCGTCCAGCTCGAAATCGCCCAGACTCGTGGGCCAGCTCAGGTTTTCCTGCCGCGCTTGCTGCAGGCGTGCGTCCTGCCTGCGTCGGCTGCGGTCCACAAGCCACGACCAGCCGCGCTTGAGCTGGTTGGAGTCAGGATCGAACCCGTAATCCAGATCGTCATACGCCACCAACAGCAGATCATCAATGTGCTCCTCACGAATGTATCCAAGCTTTCCGTAATGATGCAGCGCCAGGGTGATGACGCGGGAATTCAGCGATTCCCAGCTCACGACATAATCCGGATCCGCACCCTCGACATAACCCTGCATGTGCAACAAGGCCCGGATGATCGATGGCGCGGGTGGCGGGGGAAAGCCATGACCGGCAAGGAACTTGAGATAGCGCAGCGCGACCTGAAAGTGGGTGAAGCGCCTCGGCTTGACCTGCCAGACATAGCGGAAAATCTTGTCGCCGTAGCGATGGAGATAGCGCCAGGCACCCTTGGTCAGGCCGGAGGCCAGCATCAGATCGCGTACGCACGACAGGTCGAATGCCTGGTCGTCCGGCGGCGCGGCTTTGCCCGCGTTGGCGCCAGTGAGTTTGAGTGCCGCCTTGGCCCTGAGATACCTGTCGCGGTTAGCGGCGTGAAAGAAGCGGATCAAATCGCTGTGTTCATCGATGAGCTGTTGGTAAACCGTCCGGTTGCGCCAGATAATCGTCAGGTCATCCGATGACACCTCGCCACCCTCGAAAATCCGGCTGATGATCGTCAGCAACGAGGTATCCAGATCGATGGCTTCTTTCAATCGCTGTTCCCTGAGCTGGATGAATCGCGAATCATCGCCAATCAACAACGCGGCCTGCTTGGCCAGGGCGTGGTAGGCCTCATGCTGTTGCATGATCGGCATCAGATAGGCCCATGGAATGGCCCGCTGCATGACCGGCAGAATCCATCGATGGGTGGTCAGTAGCGGATCGAGAGAGACAATCGCGTATTCGGTGGCCGGGCGCGGCTTATCGTAGGAGAGGTATCCGGTGAATGAAGAATCATACGCATCGCGCACATAATGGATGCACTCGAACAGGGTCACTGTGCGCACATAACCGGATTCAACGATCTTGACGGGGTTGTCCAGACGTAGATCGATCCAGCGCAACAGGGCATCGGCCGCCGCCATCACCAGTTCATCCGACAGGCTGTTCGGGCGCATCTTCAGGCATTTCAGCGCAATACGATTACAGTTCAAAGACGAGGCAAGGCCCGGCGGCTGTGGTCTTGTGCGAGGTGCATTGCGCTGTCGATCAGACACCAGATCGACAGCGCGAACTCTTGCCGCGAGCGGTGGGTTGTGGCGGACTGTCTGGGCGATGGATTCCATGGTTGCTGACGGTTGATTGACGACTCTGATTGAAGTGTAACCAGCCGTGTGGCTCACCTGGTGAGCCTGTGGCGGAAATACTGGGCCTATATTGATGCAATCGAACAACTCGGCGCATCGGTTGTTGGCAAAGTCGGCAGCTGCGCGCTGATGCAAAGCATTGTTGAGCAAGCCTGTTGCCGCCTCGGCAAGCTGGCCGGGAAAGGCATTGCCCGGCGTCAGCTTTACATGGGTCAACTATCTGCCAGTAAATGCAAAAGCTTGATTGATTCGGGCCGAAAACCGTCTATAGATTCCAACAATGAGCAGATGGTAACCCGGCGGCAAGCTGTATCGAGTTCTGCCGTTTGAGGCTGGTTGCCGACGACGCCCGAGGTCGCCGCCACAGTCATTTACAGCAGGTTCCGGTAAAGCGCCCAGGGGCGAAGCCTGCAACCGCCTGGCATTCAGCGAATCAGGCAGTCCCGAACAGGACATGGCGGGTTGTCGGGTGAATGGTCAAGGTCGCTCAGAATAATTCATCCCTGAATTCTCAGGGCACGGAAACCCCAAATGTGAGTTTGGATTTCCTGGCTGGATCAATGTCATGTTGTCATCGATTCAGACGGCGCATTTATGCGCCACGTGAACATCTGAATAAACACGAGGTTCCTTACGACTGGAGAGGAGGTCACCATGTTTCCATCGCTGAAAATACAGCACAAGTCGCTGATTTTATCCGCCATTGCGTTGCTCGCGCTGACGCTCATTGGCGTGACGACCTATCGTTCGCTGGATCAACTCAAGGATCGCTATCTGGCGAGCCAGATCGTTGCCGAGCAGGATTCGGCATTGAACCAGTTGCTGATCGGCGGGTTGCTGTTCAATAGCTCGTCCGGCGTGCTGTTCAACAACAATAGCGACAGGGCCAAAAAGACCATGGCTGAAGCCATCGGCAAGGTGCGCGCCTCTTACGATCGACTCAGGCAGTTGAATCCATCGCTTGCCGGGCAAATCGGGCGTGAGTTCGATGCTTTTTCCGGGGTGGCTGGTGAACTGGTGGATAAGGTCAAAACTGGCGCCTTGACCCAGGATGATCTGAATCGACGCCTAAAGGCCTGGCGCGATCTTAAATTCAAGTCGCAGGATCTGGAAAAGCAGGTTAAACAATCGGCCATTGATTCAGCCGAGAACTATGAAAGCCTGCTGCAATCATCAAAGACCAGTCTGGTGGTGACCATCGTCACCACGGCGCTGGTGGTGATCGTGCTGCTCAACATCGTGCTGCGCAATATCGTGTGGCGCGTGACCCGACTGGGGCAGGAGGTCGATGCGATTCTGGCGGATAAAAACCTGGCTTCACGTATACAGGTCAGTGGCGAGGATGAAATCAGCGCGATCATGCAAACGGTCAATCGTCTGCTGGATAACGCGGCCCAGGCCGCTGATGAGGCCAATCAGCATCTGCAGGCCGCCCGGCAGCACATGCAGGATATGATCAGGGAGAAACAGCAAAATGAGCTGACCATGCAGCTGACGAACATGTCGATCAATCATTCGAATCAGAATATTCAGGCGATTCAGCAGGGTATGCATGCCAATCAATCTTTCCTGGAGGAGATATCTGAGATCAACGCGGCGCTCGGCAACAATATCGATAACATGACAACCCAGGGCAACGAGGTGACTTCGACGGTCCGGAAAATCAAGGAGTTGAGCAGTAAGTCGGCTGAAGATTCGAACGCTCTGCGCGTGCTGATGGATGAAATCGACAAGGTAGTGGCGCTGATCGGCAGCATCTCGGAACAGACCAACCTGCTGGCGTTGAATGCGGCGATCGAGGCGGCGCGAGCCGGTGAGCATGGTCGCGGGTTCGCGGTGGTGGCGGATGAGGTCAGGCAATTGTCGAGCAATACCGATCGGGCGACCCAGGAGATCGGTCAGAAGATCGCCGATCTGAAGTTGCGCGCGGGCGATATTTTTGAGGCCAGTCGCGATATCAGTGAGGCATCGGATGGCTCTGAACAGATCCTGGGCGCGTTTCAGCAGAGCTTTGGCGCGCTTAAGGAACAGGTCGATACCGTCATTCGCGACACGGTCGAGGCGTCGAACCAGATCTATTTCAATGTGGCCAAGCTGGATCACGTGAAATTCAAACAAAGCGGTTACAAGGCCGTCATATTGCAGGAGCAGACAAGCTCGCTTACCGATCACAAGCAATGCCATTTTGGACAATGGTACGCCAATGAGGGCCGTGTCGCGTTCGCTCAGCAGGCGGCCTTTGGCAGCATCGAACCGCCGCACAAGGCTGTGCATGATACGATTCGCGAGGTTCTGGCGCTGGCCGCCACGCCAGCGGGTCGCGATCAGCCGCAGCGCATCATTGACCTGTTTCAAAAGGCGGAAGACGCCAGCAACGAGCTCATGCAGGCGCTGGATCGTTTGCAGTAAGCGAGGTTATCGGCCGGGCGGCTAGTTCGGTGTGTTGAGGCAGTGGTTCGCAGTCAAGCTGAGAAGCGTCAAATACTTGATTCAGGGCATGCTGGAAAATCGTCAATTAACCGGCGATTTATTTTTACCTGTATATAAGCCATTGAAAAATCGATATAAATTAAAATGGCATTAAGTTTGCAAAGGTTCTTCAGTCTTATTGGAGAACATAATGGCAGACACAGACGAAATTGAAGAAGGCGGCGGCGGCAAGAAAAAACTGATTCTGCTTATCGTCGGTGCCTTGTTGCTTGTGGGGATTTCCGTCGGGGTGACCCTGATGTTGCTGGGTGGTGATGAACCCGCGGCAGAGGCGGAGGCTGTGGTCGAAGAACCGGTCAAGGGCGATCCCGTTTACATCGAACTCAAACCTTTCACCGTCAACCTCGATCCACAGGACCCGGTCGGGTTCCTGCAGGTGGATATCCAGATACTGACCTATTTCAGCGAGGTATCCGAGGATCTGGAAAAACATAAACCGCTCATTCGCAACAATCTGACCGTATTGTTCGGTCAGCAGCGGTCGGCGGATTTACGTTCGGTCGAGGGCAAGGAGGCGTTGCAGAACAAGGTACGCGAAACGATTCAGCAGGTGGTCGACAAGTATGGCTCGGGTGGCCAGGTCGACAATGTGTTCTTCAATAACTTCGTAATGCAGTGATGGCCTGCAGCCAGTCTCGGGATTCAGCATGAGCACAGACATTCTAAGCCAGGATGAAGTCGACGCCCTGTTGCACGGGGTCGATGATGGCGCCATCGATACCTCGACCGCCGACGACCTGCTCGACGGCGAACCGCGTACCTTTGATTTCAATAATCAGGAACGCATCATTCGCGGGCGTCTGCCGACGCTGGAGATGATCAACGAACGTTTCGCACGTTATTTCCGCGTCAGTTTTTTCAACATGTTACGCAAGACGCCGGAGATCTCGGTCAACGGGATCCAGATGATCAAGTTCTCGGAATACATCCATACCCTGTTCGTGCCCACCAGCTTGAGCCTGATTCGTATGAAGCCGCTCAAGGGCACCGGTATGGTGATGCTCGATCCGAAACTGGTTTTCATCGTTGTCGATAATTTTTTTGGTGGCGACGGCAGTATCCACGCCAAGATCGAAGGGCGCGAGTTCACGCACACCGAACTGCGCGTCATCGAAAAGGTGGTGCACATGTGCTTTGTCGATTTGACCCAGGCCTGGGAGCCGATCATGAAGGTCGAGTTCGAGTACCACAACCACGAGGTCAACCCGCATCTGGCGAATATCGTGAGCCCCTCCGAGGTCATCGTGGTGTCGAGTTTCCATGTCGAACTGGAAGGTGGCGGCGGCGACATTCACGTGGTGTTCCCGTATTCCATGATCGAACCGATTCGCTCCGTTCTCGATGCCGGTGTGCAAAGCGATATGAGTGAAACCGATGATCGCTGGAGCGTGCTGCTCAAGGAGCAGTTGCTGCATGCCAAGGTTGAGCTGTCCGGCCTGTTCGCAGAAAAACGCATGAAGGTCGCCGACCTGATCAATTTCCAGGCGGGCGACATCATCCCCATCGACATGCCCGAACAGGTGGTCCTGCTGGCCGAGGATATGCCGATCATGCGCGGCCAGTACGGTGAGCATGACGGCAACGCAGCCGTGATGATCGAGGATGTGTATCAGGTGTATGACCCTGATTCATCGGCGATCAAGGAATTGAATAATCACAAAAAGAAAAAGCCTGCAATAAGCAACTAAATAGCGACGATTGAGTTAGCGAGGAATTTGACATGAGTGAAGAAGCAGAAGCCATCGACCAACAGGCCATGGCCGATGAATGGGCCGCCGCCATGGAAGAGCAGGGCATGACCGACGAGCCGGCGGACGAGATCGAAAAGGTCGCCGCGCGGTCGCTGGATGAATCGGTCGGATTCGAGCAACGCGGAGAGGTCAATCTCGATGTGGTGCTGGATATTCCGGTTACCATCGCCATGGAGATTGGGCGTACCCACATCAGCATCCGTAACCTGCTGCAGTTGAACCAGGGCTCGGTCATCGAACTCGATCGTCTGGCCGGTGAGCCGATGGATGTGCTGGTCAATGGCACACTGGTCGCGCATGGCGAGGTCGTGGTGGTGAACGAGAAGTTCGGTATTCGCCTGACTGATGTCATCAGCCCGGCCGAACGCATCAAGAACCTGCGCTAGGAGATAAGCCTGCATGAGAGCCTGGTTGCTGACATTGCTGTTAATGGCCGGCCCGGTGCTGGCGCAGGAGGTTCGGCAGCCAGCACCGGTAGACCCCATTTCATCGGCCTATCTGGTCAAGCTCACGCTGGGGCTTGTGTTTATCATTGTGTTGATCTTTGGTCTGGCCTGGGTCGCACGCAAGATGCAACTTACCCCGCTGTCGGGCCAGCAATTGATCCGTATCGTGTCTGCGGTATCCGTGGGCAATCGCGACCGCATCGCATTGATCGAGGTGGGCGGAGAACAGATCCTGCTGGGCCTGTCGCCGGGCCGCATCGAAAAGTTGCATGTGCTGGCGTCGCCCGTCAGCCTCGACGAGCAGGCGCCGGCCTACGCCCAATCGCCGTTTGCACAAAAACTGGCAGGCCTTATGAACACACAGACAGCCAGGCGCAATGCGGTCGCTCAGGCACAGTCAAAGGACAATAGCGATGGGCGCTAGATTCATCCTGTTGCTGTCACTCATGTTGCTCGCCTCACCGACGCTGGCGCAGACGGCGGGTATTCCTGCGCTGAACGTCACGGGTGGTGCGGCCTCAGGGCAGACCTACAGCGTCACCCTGGAAATCCTGGCCCTGATGACGGTGCTGACGCTGTTGCCGGCGATTTTGCTTATGATGACCTCGTTTGCGCGCATCATTATCGTGCTGGCCATCTTGCGTCAGGCGCTGGGCACTCAATCGACACCCTCTAACCAGATCATTCTGGGTCTGGCGCTTTTTTTGACGCTATTCATCATGTCGCCGGTGCTGCAGCAGGTCAATGACACGGCAGTGGAACCTTATCTGCAGGAACAGGTGTCCTTGATCGACGCGTTAAAAATAGCAACCGGTCCCTTCAAGACATTCATGCTGGCGCAAACCCGCGAGACCGATATCCAGATGTTCGCCGATATCGCCGGTGTCGAGTCGATCGACTCACCGCAGGCGACGCCGATGCGATTGCTGCTGCCGGCCTTCGTCACCAGCGAGTTAAAGACCGCATTCCAGATCGGATTCCTGATATTCATTCCGTTCGTCATTATCGATCTGGTGGTGGCCAGTGTGTTGATGTCGATGGGTATGATGATGTTATCACCGCTGATTATTTCGCTGCCATTCAAGCTCATGCTGTTCGTTCTGGTTGACGGCTGGGCGTTGGTCATGGGCACTCTCGCGTCGAGTTTTCTGGTCACATGAACGCCGATACCGTCATCGATATTTCGCAGCAGGCGTTATACATCATCACCATGCTGTCGGCGCCGTTGTTGATCTCGGCGCTGGCTATCGGTCTGCTCATTGGCATGTTTCAGGCTGCCACGCAGATCAATGAAATGACCTTGAGTTTTATTCCCAAGCTGCTGGTGCTGGTTGTGGCGCTGCTGGTGGCGGGGCCGTGGATGTTGAACCTGGTGCTGACCTATACCCGCAACCTGTATCTCAGCATACCCGGGCTCATCGGGTAAGCGGCGCATCACATGGACATCAGCGCCGCCGAAGCCAGTGCATTCGTCGCCAGCCTGCTGTGGCCGTTCATGCGCATCAGCGCGATGGCGCTGGCCATGCCGATCTCCGGTACACGCCTGATGCCTGTCCGGGTTCGCGTGGCCATGGCCATTGTCATCGCCATCATGGTATTACCCCTGCTGCCACCTGTGCCTGCAGTGGATCCACTGTCGGTACAGGGTCTTACGATCTCGGTGCAGCAGGTGCTGATCGGTTTTGCCATGGGGTTTGTCATGCAACTGGTGCTGGCGGCGCTGACCATAGCCGGTGAGGCTATCGCCATGACCATGGGTCTGGGTTTTGCCTCGATGGTCGACCCGGCCAATGGGGTCAATGTGCCGGTGTTATCACAGTTTTTTCTCATTCTCGGCACCTTGTTGTTCCTTGCGCTGGGTGGCCACCTGATGGTGATTCAGCTGGTGCTGATGAGCTTCGAGACTCTGCCGGTGGGACAAACCGGACTGGAGCGTGACGCTTTCTGGAGTGTCATCGTATTCTCCAGCCAAATGTTCATTGGTGCGGTGTGGATTGCCTTGCCTGCCATGATATCCATTCTTGTCATCACCCTGGCCATGGGTGTCATGACCCGCGCCGCACCACAGCTGAATATCTTTTCTGTCGGTTTTCCCGTCACCATGCTGATGGGTTTTATCATCCTGATGCTGGCTATGCCCAACCTGTTGCCACGTTTCAACCAGTTGATGCTCGATGGCATGCAGGTCACCCAGCGGCTGGGGGGGTTGTAATGGCCGAACACGACAGCAGTCAGGAAAAAACCGAACAACCCACCCCCAAACGACTGCGCGAGGCGCGCGAAAAGGGCCAGATTCCGCGTTCGCGTGAACTCAACAGCATGAGCATCATGGTCGTCGGTGCAGCAGCGCTATTATTGCTGGGCTCGTACATCATTGGTGCACTCAGCAACATGATGAGTGAGGGTTTTGTTCTGACGCGGGCCGAGATTTTCGACAGTGGCACTATTTTTATTCGTTTCCGTTCCGCGCTGGCCGAGGTTGTGAACGGTTTGATGCCGTTTCTGGCATTGATGACCGTCGTTGCCATCATCACGCCGTTGGCGCTGGGCGGCTGGGCATTCAGTGTCGACCAGATCGCCTTCAAGGTCGATCGTCTGGATCCGATCGCCGGTCTGAAGCGAATCTTCTCGGCGCGCGGCCTGATGGAACTGGTCAAAGCGCTGGCCAAATTTCTGGTTGTCGCGCTGTTTTCCATGGGGTTCATGTGGATGAACTTCGACGCCTTCTTGAACCTCGGGCGCGAACCCCTGTTGCAGGGGTTAAGTCATGCGGCCTGGCTGTTCGGGCTGGCGTTTCTGGTCATGTCGCTGGCGCTGGCCCTGATCGCCGCCATCGATGTGCCGTTCCAGCTATGGGATCANAGCCAAAAGCTCAAGATGACCCTGCAGGAAGTGCGTGACGAGATGAAGGAAACCGAGGGGCGCCCCGAGGTCAAGTCGCGGGTGCGCGCGCTGCAGCAGGAGATGGCGCAGCGGCGCATGATGGAAGATGTCCCGACCGCTGATGTCATCATCACCAACCCGACCCATTATGCGGTGGCGCTCAAGTATGACCCGCAACGCATGGAGGTTCCGATCATCGTGGCCATGGGACGCGACCTCATTGCGGCGCGCATTCGCGAGATCGCACGGGAGAACAAGGTCGAGATTTTTGAAGCGCCGCCGCTCGCGCGCATGTTGTATGCACACGGCAAGATCGGCCAGGAGATCCCGGGACAGCTGTATTACGCCGTCGCCCAGGTACTGGCCTTTGTGTTCCAGTTGCAGCGGGCGCGCGATCTGGGTGTGGATCTGCCTGATCGGCCGGATCCCTATGTACCCACCGATGAACAAATCTGACAGGTAGTAGCACATGGCCACACTGATTCAACAGGTCAAAGGTTTCAGTAAACAGGGTCTGGGCGCGCCGCTCATCGTGCTGATGATGCTGGCGATGGTCATCATCCCGTTACCGCCCATGGCGCTGGACATGCTGTTCACCTTCAACATTGCGTTTGCGTTGATCGTGGTGCTGGTATCCATTTACGCCCTGAGGCCGCTCGACTTCACCGTGTTTCCGACGATCCTTCTGGTGGCCACGCTGTTGCGACTGGCGCTCAACATCGCGTCAACCCGCGTGGTGCTGCTCGAGGGTCACACCGGCACCGCGGCGGCAGGCAAGGTTATCGAGGCATTTGGCTCGTTCGTTATCGGCGGTAACTACGCGGTCGGCCTGGTGGTGTTCGCCATTCTGGTCATTATCAACTTCGTGGTGGTCACCAAGGGTGCGGGGCGTGTGTCCGAGGTCAGTGCGCGTTTCACCCTGGATGCCATGCCCGGCAAACAGATGGCGATAGACGCCGATCTCAATGCCGGGCTGTGCACCCAGGAAGAGGCACGCAAACGCCGCCTCGAAGTGGCCCAGGAAGCGGACTTCTACGGCTCGATGGATGGCGCCAGCAAGTTTGTGCGTGGCGATGCCGTGGCCGGTATCCTGATCCTGTTCATCAATATCATCGGCGGTTTTGCCATCGGCATGTTACAGCATGACATGGCGGCGGCAGACGCCATGCGCAATTACACCCTGTTGACCATCGGTGACGGCCTGGTTGCGCAGATTCCCTCGCTGGTACTGTCCACGGCGACCGCCATCATCGTCACCCGCGTATCCGCTTCGCAGGAAATGGGCGAGCAGGTGTTTTCGCAGATGTTCCACGACCCGCGCGCGCTGGGGGTGACCGCCGTGGTGCTGGGCCTTATGGGCTTGATACCGGGCATGCCCAATGTTGCCTTTCTGGTGCTGGCGGCCATTTCGGGTTCGATCGCCTGGATGATTCACCAGAAACAGCAACGCGCGCTGGCGACGGTCGAGCCTGCGCCCGAGGTCACGCTGCGCCCCGAACAGCGTGAGTTGTCGTGGGATGATGTTAAACCGGTCGATATGATCGGTCTTGAAGTGGGTTACGGGCTCATTCCGCTGGTGGATGAGCGCCAGGGTGGGGAGTTGATGAAGCGCATCAAGGGGGTGCGCAAAAAGCTGTCGCAGGAGCTGGGTTTCCTGGTGCAGTCGGTGCATATTCGCGACAACCTCGATCTGACGCCCAACACCTATCGCCTGAGCATGCTGGGCGTGCCCATGGGCGAGGCCGAGGTCATGCCCGGCAAGGAGCTGGCCATCAATCCGGGCGCGGTGTACGGCGAGCTGGCGGGCATACCGACCAAAGACCCGGCGTTTGGTCTTGAGGCGGTATGGATCGATCCGCTGCATCGCGATCAGGCCCAGACCTTTGGTTATACCGTGGTCGATGCCTCGACCGTCATCGCCACCCATTTGAGTCAGATGCTGCAGGACAACGCACACGAGTTGATCGGCATCGACGAGGTGCAGGAACTGCTCGATGTGCTGAAGCGGGAATCACCCAAGCTGGTGGAAAATCTTACGCCCAAACCCCTCGGCCTCAATGTCATTGCCAGGGTGCTGCAAAACCTGCTGCAGGAGCAGGTGTCGATACGGGATACCCGCACGATCGCCGAAACTCTGGCGGACCATGGCCAGCAGAGTCAAGATGTCGGCATTTTGACCGCGCTTACGCGCGTCGCGTTGGGCCGCCAGATCGTGCAAAGCATCTTCGGAATGGCTTCAGAGCTATCTGTGATGACCTTGCACCCATCACTGGAACAGATATTGCAGCAGTCAACCCAGGGCGAAGGCGGCAAGGTGCTGGCCTTCGAACCGGGACTGGCGCAGATGATGCACAGCGCGCTCAAGGAGGGCGCCCAGAACCAACTGGCCAAGGGCCAACCGGCGGTTCTGCTCGTGTCACAAAATCTGAGGGCCTTCATAGCCCGCATGGTGCGCCACGGTATCCAGGGTTTGCATGTGCTGAGTTACGAGGAAATTCCTGAAGACAAGCAGATCCGGGTCATTGCCAGCGTGGGCAATCCCGCCCAGCAGCAGGGGATCTCACCACCGCGAGGGTGAATCGAATAGTTGAGTATTTATACTGTCAGGTGCAGGCATGAAGATTAGACGTACATATGGGGCAACGATGCGCGAGGCGCTGGCCCAGGTCAAGCTGGAACAGGGGCCTGACGCGGTCATTCTGGGCAACAAGAAGGTTCCCGGTGGCGTTGAAATCCTGTCGGCGATCGATTTCGACCAGAGTCAGCTGGAGCGTTATGTGGCTCGCGATAAACAGGCGTCCCAGCGTGCACAGCCGACACCCAGACCATCGACTCCGATCCAATCGGCGATTGAATCGCCGCCAGAAGCCAGCGTGCCAGACTTTATCCTGAACCAGACGGGCGAACAGCGGCGTGAACCGGTACTGGGCTGGCCTGAGCACAAAGCTGCGCGGATGCCTGCTGCCCCGGTTGCGTCAGGCGATGACTATGCCTCGCCCATTCGCGTCGCTGCGCCAACGCGTGGCGAGGGCATGAATACCCGGACACTGGCAAAAGACCGCCCGCCGTTTGCAGGCAAATCAGCGAAGCGGGTCAACAAGGAGCGCGCCTTGCCTGTGGAAGAAGAAGCCATCGCTCGCCACAATCAGGCCGAGAGCCTGCTCAGGGATTTGCGCGAGAATACCTATAACCGTCAGTCGGTGCAGGTCGAGAGCCGACCAGTCATCGATGAGGTCAAGGACGAGCTGAAAAACCTGCGCGCGCTGATGACCAGCCAGCTCAATGTGCTGGAATGGGATCGTTTCGCTCAACGTAACCCGGTGCGCTCGGTGCTGCTCAACCTGATGACCGAGATGGGGTTGGGTACCGACGTCGCCGAGATGATCTTTACCCATCTCGGTCAGATGAACGACGACCCGCACAAGGTCTGGCAGCAGGCGCTGGGGCTGCTGGCGAGCGCCATTCCGATTTCAGGCACCGACATTCTCAATACGGGTGGACGCATTGCGCTGGTGGGTTCAACCGGCGTCGGCAAGACCACCACCATCGCCAAGATGGCGGCGCGGTTTGCTCACAAGTTTGGCAAGCACAGCGTTGCGCTGGTGACGACTGATAACTTTCGTATCGGTGCGCACGAACAATTGCAGCAGTTTGCGCGCATGCTCGAGATTCCGCTGCTGACCGCGAACACTGCGGACGAGTTGACCGACCGCCTGAAGATGTTGAGTGACAAGCGACTGGTGCTCATCGATACCGCCGGGATGAGTCAGAACGATGTGCGCCTGTCGGAGCAGTTCCACAAGTTGCAGCACGGTTCGCCCGAAATTCGCCCCTACCTGGTGCTGTCGGCCAACACCCAGTTGGCGGCGCTCAATGAAACCGTGCGTAACTTTAAAAAAGTAAAGTTGGGTGGCGCAATCGTGACTAAACTCGATGAGTCAGCCAGCCTTGGCGGCATCATCACGGCGGCCATCCGCCATCAGTTGCCGCTGACCTATGTCGGCACCGGTCAGCAGGTTCCCGAAGACCTGCACCAGGCCAAGAACCACCGTCTGGTGAGCAAGGCGGTGTCGCTGATGCAATCACACGCGGAAGATTGCGACCCGGAAACACTGGCGTTCCGTTTTAACCATATTATTTCCCAGCCGCAGGGCTGAAACAGGTAGTTGTTATGGACCAGGCACAAGGTATCAGACAAATGAAGAATCAAAAGCCCGTACAGGTCATTGCCGTCACCAGTGGTAAAGGTGGTGTGGGCAAGAGTAATGTCACGGTCAATCTGGCGGTGAGCCTGGCCCAGGAGGGCCAGAAGGTGCTGGTCATGGATGCCGACCTTGGCCTGGCCAACATTGATGTGCTGCTGGGGCTCAATCCCGATTACAACCTGTCACACGTGGTCAGCGGCGAGTGCTCGCTGGAAGATACGATGATCGACGGGCCTGCCGGTATCAAGATCATCCCCGCTTCGTCGGGTACACGCAGTATGGCGGATCTGACGCCGGCCGAAAATGCCGGTATTATCCAGGCATTCTCCGAACTGACCATACCGTTTGATACCTTGCTGATCGATACGGCCGCGGGTATTTCCGAGGCGGTGGTCAGTTATGTGCGGGCGGCGCGCGAAGTCGTGGTCGTGGTGTGTGATGAGCCGGCTTCCATTACCGATGCCTACGCGCTGATCAAGGTCATGAATCGCGATTTCGATGTGCATCGTTTTCATGTGCTCGCCAACATGGCCCACAGTATCCATCAGGGCCGCGAGCTGTATATGAAGCTGTCGCGCGTGGCCGACAAGTTTCTCGACGTGTCCCTGGATTTTATCGGCTCGGTGCCGTTCGATGATTATCTGCGCAAGTCAGTGCAGAAACAAAAATGCGTGGTCGAGGCTTTTCCGCGCAGCCCATCCGCCATGGCGTTTCGCAAGATTGCGCAGAAAACCGCCACCTGGCCGATGCCGAAAACCATGGAAGGTCACCTTGAATTCTTCATCGAACGGCTGATCAATTATACCGGGCAGGGAGAGGCGCTCAGGCAATGAATGGCCATGCCATGTATGCGGAGGTCCAGCGCAATGGTGACGATCTGGTCACCCGTCATGCCGCGCTGGTCAAACGCATCGCTTTTCACCTGATTAATCGTATGCCCGACAGTGTTCAGGTCGAAGACCTGATTCAGGCCGGCATGCTTGGCCTGTTGGAGGCCACCAGCCATTTCGATGCCAGCCAGGGCGCCAGTTTCGAAACCTATGCCGGCATTCGAATTCGCGGCGCGATGCTCGATGAGTTGCGCAAGCTCGACTGGACGCCGCGTTCGGTGCATCGCAAGTTTCGTGCGGTGAGCGAGGCGATTCGTAAGCTCGAAAGCGATCTTGGGCGTGATCCCACTGATCAGGAAATTGCCTCTGAAATGGGTATTTCACTGGCTGACTATCACCGTATTCTGGTGGATTCCACCACGACCCGTTTATTCAGCGTTGACGCGCTTGAAGAGCAGGGCGATTACCATACCCCGCATGCCGATTCTGACTCGCCACTCGATTCGCTGAGTCGCGCCGAATATGAACAGCAACTGGCGAACGCCATTCGCGCATTGCCTGAAAAAGAACAGCTGGTCATGTCCCTTTATTACGATGATGAACTAAACTTCAGAGAGATAGGCCAGGTACTGGAAGTGAGCGAGTCCCGGGTGTGTCAAATCCACGGTCAGGCAATGATGAGGATACGCACCCGCATGGCGGACTGGAGCGCTTAAGGAATGGTTTTAAAGAGTTTAAGATTTCAAGTTTTCGTTTAACCCGCCGTTAATACCGTAGAGCCGGTGTTAACAATCATTGATGCATGCTGGAGGTTGCATGGACAAGAACATGAAGATCCTGATTGTTGATGACTTTTCGACCATGCGCCGGATCGTCAAGAATCTTCTGCGCGATCTTGGTTTCAACAATACACAGGAAGCCGACGATGGGCAAACCGCCCTGCCCATGCTGAAAACCGGCAAGTTCGACTTTCTGGTAACCGACTGGAATATGCCGGGTATGGATGGTTTGGCGTTGCTGAAAGAAGTACGCGCCGATGAGAACCTGAAAGATATGCCGGTCCTGATGGTCACAGCTGAAGCCAAGCGCGAACAGATTATCACCGCGGCCCAGGCGGGCGTGAATGGCTATGTAGTCAAGCCGTTTACCGCCGCCACGCTAAAGGAAAAGATCGAAAAGATCTTTGAGAGGTTGAACTGATGGAGGAGCCGGACAACCAGGGTTATCTGAACGATGGCTACCTTGATCGGCTCAAGGAGTTGACCGAGGTGCTCAATGCCGGAGACAACGAACGCGCCAATCGCCTCATCGGAGAACTGACGACACTGCGCGAATCAGCACTGTTTCAGGAACTGGGCAAACTGACGCGAGAGATACATAACTCGTTGAATGCGTTCAGTGATGATCATCGGGTGGTGGAACTGGCGGAAGAAGATATTCCCGATGCCAAGGAGCGTCTCAGGTTCATCATTACGCGAACCGATCAGGCCGCGCACAGCACCATGTCCAGCGCTGAATCGGCCATGAACGTGGTTGACGAGTTACGTGATAAAGGCAATGACATCAAGCAGCGCTGGGCACAGTTCCGCAACCGGGAAATATCGAAAACGAATTTTCTGTCGCTCAGTGACGATATGGATCGATTCCTGTCATCGCTGGATGAACACAGCGATCAGGTCAAGGCGATCATGACCGATATCATGATGGCCCAGGACTACCAGGATCTCACCGGTCAGATGATCAAACAGGTCATCAGCATGGTGCAGGAAGTCGAGGAAAAAATGGTTCGGCTGGTTGCTATTTCAGGTGCCACCCTGCAGGGCAAAAAAAACCTAAAGAGCGATGGCGCAAAGGCGCATGGGCCGCAGCTTCCCACGGCGGACAAACAGGAAGTCGCTACCAATCAGGATGAGGTGGATGACTTGCTGGCGAGTCTGGGATTTTAAATGAAGCACGAAGGGTGAATCATGGCGATTGATCTTGAAGACGACATTCTGCAGGACTTTCTGGTCGAGGCGGGTGAAATACTTGAATCACTNAATGAGCAATTGGTTGATCTCGAGCAAACACCCAACGATTCAGACCTGTTGAATGCGATATTCCGGGGNTTTCACACCATCAAGGGTGGTGGCAGTTTCCTCGGGTTGACCAATCTGGTCGAGGTCTGCCATAAATCCGAAGATGTATTCAACCTGTTGCGCAACCACGAAATATCGCTGAACGCCGATATGATGGATGCCTTCCTGCGCGTGCTGGATGAAGTCAACAGCATGTTTGGCCAGATCCGTTCGGGTGAGGATCCATCGGCTGCTGATCCGGGTCTTATCCAGGAACTGATCGCCATGCAGACCCCGGGCGCCGCACCCGCAGCGCCAGCGACCGAGGCGGAACCTGTCGCAGAATCTGTTGCCGATGCTGAAATGAGCAGCGACGAGGCTTTGTCCGATGCCCTTGATGCAGCGGCCGCTGCGGCCGGTGCAGAACCTTCGAGAGAGGACATCGTTCGCCAGGCGAGCGAAGATTTTGTATCGGGCAAGGATGAAATCACTGACGACGAATTCGAAGCGCTGCTCGATGCCTTGCACGGGCCTTCCGGCAAACCAGCCAAGATCGATAGCGTTGCCATGGAGAAGCAGATCGCCGAATCAGATGAGATTACCGACGATGAATTTGAAGCCCTGCTAGATGACTTGCATGGCAAGGGCGGCGCACCGACGGCGGCAAAAAAAGCTGCTGAGTCGGCCGACAGTAAACCCGCGGTGAGCACAGCGCCTGCGCCTGCCGCGGCGGGCGGTGGCGGTGATGACCTGATTTCCGACGATGAATTCGAAGCCCTGCTGGATGATATGCATGGCAAGGGTAATGGCCCTACCGGTTCGGGTAAAAAAGAGCCTGAGCCAGTAACCCCACCACCGCCATCCGCCCCGGCCGCGAAACCGGAGCCCGCAGCAAAAGCCCCAACCCCCGTTGCGGCACAGGCGGCCAAGGCCCAGGTATCCAAAGGTGAAACCACGGTGAGGGTGGATACCGCACGCCTCGATGACATCATGAATCTGGTTGGTGAACTGGTGCTAACCCGCAACCGGCTCAATACCTTACGCCAGACCTTTGACGATGAACGCGTACACAAGGCTATTTCAAGTCTGGATGTCGTCACGGCCGACCTGCAGACCGCGGTTATGAAGACCCGCATGCAACCGGTTAAAAAGGTTTTCGGGCGTTTTCCCCGCGTGGTGCGTGATCTGGCGCGCAGCCTTAAAAAAGAGATCTCGCTGGAGCTCGAAGGTGAGGAAACCGACCTCGACAAGAATCTGGTTGAAGCGCTGGCCGACCCCCTCGTGCACCTGGTGAGGAACTCGGTCGATCACGGCATTGAAATGCCTGACATTCGTGAACAGGCCGGTAAACCAAGGCAGGGCACGGTGGTATTGTCGGCACAGCAGGAAGGGGATCATATCCTGTTATCGATTCGTGACGACGGTGCTGGTATGGATCCAGAAATACTGCGTCAAAAGGCTATCGACAAGGGATTGATGGATGCCGAGTCAGCCTCGCGTCTGGATGACAAAGGTTGCTTCGACCTGATATTCATGCCGGGCCTGTCGACCAAGGAACAGATATCCGATGTGTCCGGGCGCGGCGTGGGCATGGACGTGGTCAAAACCAAGATCAGTCAACTCAACGGCACCATCGACATACAGTCTCAACTTGGCAAGGGCACCGAACTGCGTATCAAGGTCCCGCTGACACTGGCTATCTTGCCCACACTGATGGTGCAACTGGGCGCGCGTAAATTTGCCTTGCCGCTGTCGATCGTCAATGAGATTTTCGAATTCAGTTCCAAGAAATTCAGCATTGTCGATGGCCGCGAGGTGGTGCTGAATCGGGGCAAAGCGCCGCCGGTATTCCACATGCGCAAGTGGCTGCTCAATGGCTCGGAATCGACATCAAAATTCTCGGGAGACCCGCACGTTATCATGGTTCAGGTTGGCAACGCATCGGTTGGACTGGTTGTCGATCAGGTGATTGGCCAGGAAGAAGTTGTGATCAAACCACTGGATCGACTGCTGCAGGGGCTGCCCGGTATGGCCGGGTCCACCATCACCGGCGACGGTAACATTGCTATCATTCTGGATGTGCCCGGCCTGCTCAAGAGCTACGCGTGATGCGGCTCCGGCGATGACGCCAGCAGCGCGGATCATAACGCATGAAAACCTGGGCCAGCATCAATCAGAAAGGCGGAGTCGGCAAAACAACCACCGTTGTTAGCCTGGCGGGTCATCTGGCCAATACGGGCCGTCGCCTGTTACTGGTTGACCTCGATCCCCATGGTTCGCTGACCAGTTATCTGGGATATAACCCGGATGAACTGGATACAGGCATTTATTCGCTGTTTTCACAGCCCACGGTCAACCCCGCGGAGGTCGCGCGCCTGCTGCTGCCAACACCGATCAAGAATACCTATTTGTTTGCAGCTTCCACCGCGCTGGCCACGCTGGACCGCCAGATAGGCTCCAGCAAGGGGGCCGGCAAGGGCCTGGTCGTTGCGCGCGCGATCGAATGCGTCAAGGACAAGTTCGCCTACGGACTGATTGACTGCCCACCGGTTCTGGGCATTCTGATGATCAACGCGCTGGCGGCCTGCGATCAATTGTTGATTCCCGCGCAGACCGACTACCTGTCGCTGGCCGGCCTCGAGCGCATGATGCACACCCTGGATATGGTTGAAAAATCGCTGCACAAGAAAACGCCGTATATGATCGTGCCAACGATGTACGATCAACGCACCCGTGCATCGCAAGAATCGCTACACAAGATGCGTGAGCGTTACCGCTTCAACGTGTGGGGCTCGGTCATTCCGATCGACACCAAGTTTCGCGATGCCAGCAAGGCCGGCCTGCCTTTACCCACTATGCTCCCTTATTCCAGAGGCTCGCTGGCATATAAAAAGTTGCTTAACTTTCTGTTAGGCATACAGGAACGCAAAGATGCAGAACAAGAACAACAAAAATCTGCTTAACCCGGCAACTGCGGTTTCGAGTTACCTGGACACCTTGCTGCAGCCGGAAACACAGGAGCCTGATGAGGCCGTCGAAGTACTGGAGCCGGAAGCGCAGGCGCCAACCGTGTTGTATATGCCAGTCATTGAACAGGATCTGGCTGCACTGGAGAAACTGGCGCGCGATAAAATTCCGCCGCGCGAAGTTTCACAACATGACCAGGCACAAGCGTCGGCGCCGGGAAACAGTCCACCCCTGGCCGGACAAGCGCCAGAGCAACAAGCCAGCCCGCAGCCACCACAGTCTGAACGCCCCGCGCCAGAAACCGCGGATGTTCGGACCCGTTATGATTTTCCGTTGCAGTGTCTGATGTTCAATGTTGCGGGGGTTGATTTCTCCTTGCCATTGATCGAGATGGGCAGTGTTTTGACCTGCTCGCACAATCTCACCCGGCTTCCCGGTTCGCCGCCGTGGTTTCTGGGATTGCTCAAACACCGGGATCGCAATATTCGCGTCGTCGATTCCGCGCGCTTACTCCGTCTGGAACGCGGCGACCCCGACCAAACCGCTCGCCACATACTGGTGTTTGGCGAATCGGAGTGGGCCATGACCTGTGATCAATTGGGCCAGGTTGTGCGTCTGCAAGAAGCCGATATTCAATGGAAGGAGCCGAGCAAGAAAAGTCTGTCGCTTGGCACCATCCGCAGCTCACTGGCATTGCTGCTCGATCCGGCCAAGCTTCTGGCGTATCTGGATCAAGTTAAATTGCCTCGTACACAGGCAGAGACCGGCAAATGAGCTACACTCAGAGCGGTAGTAAACAGTGGGCGAACGGGCCAAAAGCACGAGCCTTCAATAAAATGTCGTACAGGCCGATACAACGCATAGGCGTAGTGGCCGGACAACGAGTGCGTGAACCCTGGAGATAACAATGGCAGATCAAAAAACCGCATCGGATTCCTTGCAGTGCGTGACCTTCACGCTGGAACACGAGACCTATGGCATCAATGTCATGCAGGTGCAGGAAGTCCTGCGCGAGATTGAGGTCGCGCCGGTACCCGGTTCCCCGCATTATATCCTTGGCATCATCAACCTGCGCGGCAACGTCGTGAGTGTTATCGATGCACGCACAAGATTCGGTCTGCCAACCCGGGAAAGTGATGACATGACCCGCATCATCGTCATCGAGGCGCAACAGCAGATCATTGGGATTCTGGTTGATAGTGTGGCAGAGGTCGTCGATATCAAAACCAGTGAAATCGATACCGCGCCCAATGTCGGCAACGCCGAGACATCCAAATACATCGACGGTGTCGTCAGTCGTGGTGACAAGTTGTTGATTCTGGTCGACCTCAACAAGTTGTTAAGCGAAGACGAATGGGGCGAGATCTCCGGATTTTGAGGTGAGCAGGTGGCCGATCAAAGCATCAATCCCTTGTACCCCGTGCCGCGACCACCGGATGCCCTGAAAAAGAAAAAGACGCCGGAAACCCGGCGTCAAACACGTAAACCTACGCCGGCAGAGAAGGAAAAAGAGCCGCCAGACGACCGTCACATAGACACCTATGCCTGAGGCGGCCACCTCATTTCTGCACAGCGACTGGTGCATTCTTGCATCCGTTACAGATCATCCATGAAGTCCTTGTGTTTTCCCGACAGGCGATAGGCAAAGGTCAGCACTTCCGCAATGACAACGTACAAGGAGGCCGGGATGTGGTCGCCGAGATCGAGTTGGTCGAGCAGGGCTGACAGTTCCTTGTCCTCATAAACCGGTATGTTCTCCTCGCTGGCGATACGCAGAATTTCATCTGCAAGCTCGCCATGGCCCTTGGCCGTAACCACGGGTGCCTGCTGCCCGTCATATTCCAGTGCCACGGCAAATTTCGGACTATTGCCTTTTTTATGTGAATGGTCGGTCATGCCTTGAGATCCAGCAGGTTGGATGGCTCCGGGGGTTCGATCGCATCGTCGACATCGGGCCCCGGTTTGCCGTGAAAACAGTCAAGTACGTCCGGCTCGAACCCGCTGCGCACCAGCTGCTGGCGGAATTGATCAAGATGTTGATCGATCAGTGATTTTGTTTCACCGAGTGCCGCCCAGAAATGCGCGCTCAGGGTTTTGCCTTGCAGCAGCAGACGGGTGCTGATCATGCCTAACAGGCCGAACTCGAACGACAGGCTGATTTCCCAGCGGCTCTCTTCCGCGTCATTCGAGGCTGATTTTTTCTCGCGAATCCTGAGCTTGAGTTCGTGTGTCTCGCGTTGCATTTGCAGTGGCAGGCTCAGGTTAAGTTGCAATGGTTGCTGGTTTTCCTGTTGCAGCCCCAGCATGGCTTTTTGCGTGGTGATCTGGGTTAGCAGGTTTTCCGTTTGCTGTAATAATTCCCTGCGCAGCGGCGCGTCGAATTCGGTCACGATCTGTTCCGGTTTAAGCTGGGCCGCCTTGTTCGTCGGGTGAAGGAATTCCTGCACAATTTTTTGTACCACCTCGGGATGTTGACGGATGATTTCGATGGCGGTGGCCAACTGCTGGGGTAGGGCCGCGCCCGTTGTGGTGGTGGCGAGAGGAGGGGGCGGCCCCGGGATTGTTTGTCGGGGCGCTGCAGCGGATACGGTCGATCCCGCCGCTGCATTACCTGCGGTTACCAGGGTCAGGGTGGTGAGTACCTGGCGTATCGCCTCGGCGCTCGGTTTAGCGCCATCGACTGAAAGCGTGGCCAACACGCGTAACAACTGTTCAACTTGTCTGGGTGTAGTGTCTGGTCTGGATGGGACCACGCCCTGGCCTTCGGAGAATTGTGCGGTTGGCTGGGCGGTCGCGGAGAGGGCGGGTCTGGTATTCGCGGCGACGCCCGGCGTGTTGAGCCGACTGGCAATCCAGTCAATGTCAGAGTCAACCAGCGCCTGCGCCAGTCGTTGCACCGGGACAGCATCGAGTTGAGCACCTTTTGCCGGATCCCGCGGTAAGAATATCGACAATGCCTGTTTCAGCAGGTTACGGCTGTCGAAACGTTTGATCTCGACATGTTGCTTGTCGACTGGGGTCAGCATCAATCGTTCGCCTTTTTCGAAGGGCAGGGCGGTAGCGATCCGGAAGGCTGATTTACCGATGCGCAGCACGGCCATGTTGTTTTCATTGGCAACGAAGGTGGCGACCGTCGGAGCGTTGGTATTGGCGCCAGGTAGTCGTTGCAATTGTTCGATGGGTAACCTAACCGTTTGTGCCTGGTGTTGCAGTATCTGTAAGCCTGTGCCGCTGCGGGTGGGTTGCAGGCGAGCGATGATTTCATCGCCTGGCTTCAGATAGTCGGGACCCTTTCCACTCAGCCGTCCCCAGGCTGTGTCCAGCAACAGGTTACCTTGATCACGCTGCACCACCAGGGCGCGAAAAACACCGGCCTGTAGTATCTGGTTGAGCAGCCCCTCGGTCTGACGGGTGGGGATGCCCGGCGTGATAACCGGGATGACGGAGTTGATTAGCATGTGGCAATTATTGCCGAATCATTGCCATGCAGGGGCGTTTTCTGCCGGCTGATGGAAAAACAAATCGCTGAAATGGCTGAGACGGTGAATGATGTCATCGATCAAGCGGCCTGTTTGAGGAAAAAAATTTGACGCTGTTGATGTGTTAGCGGCAGGTCTCCCGTTTTTTTGAGCCATAAACCCGCCTTGATGGAAAAATGTCGGCATTGCTAACGAATTGGACAGCCAAAAAAATGGCGAATCGTGGCGGAATAATTTGATGGCTAGTAAAAGTTGTTGATATATAAGTAAAAAAGCAAATGGCATGAAACTCGCATGCATCCAATGCAAAGCAGTCACTCAGGGTTACAACGATGCCTCAGATTACACCGGTCATGGGCGAAGCGAAACGCAATGCTCAAATTATCGCGCTCGACTCTCGCAAGTCGGAGCAGGTTATCAGCGACAAGCAGTATCTCAAGGTGCTGCAGTTGTCCGACTTGCTGGCTCGTCATCTGCATTTGCGCGAGGTGCTGGATATCTTTTCAAACGAGATCCGTTCACAACTCGAGCACTCGGGATACAGGTACGTCAATACCGATATCATCCAGCCAATTCGCAGCGGCAAGCTGGAACAGCACAGTATGCACTACCAGTTATCGATCGAAGACCGGAATCTAGGCAAGCTGTCGATTTATCGCAAACAACCGTTCAATTCCAACGAGGTGTGCTTGTTCGAAGAGTTGTTGTGCGCATTGGTTTATCCGCTCAAGAATTCCTTGATGTATCTGTCGGCGCTGGAATCGGCCTATCGCGATCCGCTCACCGGTATCAATAATCGCGCGGCCATGGACAAGCTTTTGCCGCGCGAGGTGCGGCTGGCCAAGCGCCATGATCAACGACTGGCGCTTATGATCATGGATTTAGATGGCTTCAAAAGCGTGAACGACAACCTTGGGCATGATGCCGGCGATCAATTTCTGCGCTCGGTGGCAGCGACGGTCGAAGCCTGTCTGCGCGAGACTGATATGTTGTTCCGCTACGGTGGAGACGAATTCGTGGTCGCATTGCCTTATACCGACGCACAAGGTGCGTTGGATGTGGCTGAACGGGTTTTGCACGCCATTGAGGTCATGGTGCATAAAAAAGCCTATCGCGGGCAATCGTTGGGCATGAGTATTGGACTGTCGATGCTGCATGCGGGGGATGACTTTTCGCGTTTCTTCAAGCGCGCCGACGATGCATTGTATCGCGCCAAAAAGGATGGCAAACACCGGGTTATCATCGCCTGACAGCAAGCACATGACAGGAAATCGCCGCATTTGAATTTGATCAGGCCAAATTGAAAAAAGCCGCTATAAATGCAGCGCAATAATATTTACCTGCTATATTCAGTTTGAATATCGATGTGCCCCGGATCGGGCTTTGCGTGCCCCGGTCCGGATTTCAGAAAAACTTGTTTTCAGGAGTTTCGAATGGCTTCAATACTTGCTGTTGATGATTCAGCTTCAATGCGTCAAATGGTTTCATTTACTCTGAAGAGCGCCGGCCATCAGGTAACCGAAGCAGAAGACGGTGTGGATGCGTTGAACAAGGCCAAAGCCGCTTCATTTGATCTGGTGATTACCGATGTCAATATGCCGAATATGGACGGAATTACCTTGATTGCCGAACTGCGCAAGTTGGCCAATTTCAAGTTTACACCCCTGCTGATGTTGACCACGGAATCCGCCAGTGACAAAAAAATGGCCGGTAAGAATGCCGGTGCCACAGGCTGGATTGTAAAACCCTTTAACCCTGATCAGTTGCTGGCGGTCATCAAAAAGGCGCTGGGCTGATCACACTTTGCTGATGCTGGCCGAATGAGCGCGAGAATCCTGGCAGTACTCAATCATAAGGGCGGGGTCGGCAAGACGACAACCTGTTTTAACCTGGCCTGCGCCTACGCCGATCAGGGACTGCGGGTGCTGGCTATAGACCTTGATCCGCAATCGCATCTGTCGGTGAGCCTCGGCTTTAAAGATCCGGACCTGTCCGGAATGGACGACATTTTTCTTGATCAGGCCAACCCGCTGGAATATCTCATCAACGTTCGCGAGGGACTTGATCTGATGCCAGCCGGTTACCGTCTGGGCGAGATTGAACGTCTGGCGGCTGAAGGCCGCAAACAGGCCATGGTATTGAGTAAAACGGTTGCTTTATTCGATACGCATTACGACCTGATTCTTATCGATTGTCCACCGACCTCTGGCCTGTTGAACTTTAATGCCCTGTTCGCAGCCAGCGAGGTCATCATTCCTGTATCGTCCGACTATCTCGCGCTGCATGGGCTGTCGCAGCTCCTGCGCACCCTCAAAAGCGCCGAGCGATTCATGCACAAGCAATTGCAACTGTGGATCGTGATCACCCGGTATGCAACCCGCCGTCGGCTGTCGTCGCAGGTACTGGAAAAACTGAAAAAATATTTTCCACGACAGTTGCTGGCGACCGTGGTGCGGGAAAATGCACCGGTTGCCGAAAGCCCCAGCTTCGGAAAATCCATTTTCGACTATTGCAAGCGCTGTAACGGCGCCAAGGATTACCTGTCATTGGCTGATGATATCCTGTATCGGCGTGTCATCGAACAGGGGTAATCATGCCGAGCCGACTCACCGAGTTTACCCTGTTCAAACCTGTTATCAGTGTTTTGCTGGCGCTGGGCGTGGTGTTGTCGTTGCTGCAATTGGTGGATGCTTTTAGCTGGATGTCACTGGTCACGCTGGCAGTGTTGTTAAGTGTTGCTTTGCTACTCGTCCTCGAATACCAGGCATCAGGCGCTGATGGCGCTGAACAGGCAGGGCAGGAACCCGCTGACGTCAGTGGAGATTTCATGAATCTGCTAGACGAGTTGTCCACGTTGGTAGAGCATCAGTCTACCGAGGTTAAAGAATCACTGGCGCAAATACGCCAGGTCGTTACCGATGCAACCGGAAATCTGGGCAATAGCTTTCACGATCTCGACCTGAAAAGCCAGCATCAGGGCGCCATTGTCAAAGCACTGGTTAGCGCTGAGCTAAACGAGGATGCTGCCGGTACGTCCCACGAACACTTCAATATGCAGCAGTTCGTCAATGAGACCAACGTACTGTTGCAGCAATTCATCGAGCTGATGGTCAATACCAGCACCAGCAGCATGAAGATGGTCCACGCGATCGATGATATCTCGGATCAGATGGACGAGGCCTTCAATCTGCTCAAGGACGTCAGCGGGATCGCCAATCAAACCAACCTGTTGGCGTTGAATGCCGCGATAGAAGCTGCGCGCGCGGGTGAGGCCGGGCGGGGTTTTGCCGTGGTGGCCGATGAGGTGCGCAAGCTCTCCCATCACTCCAACCGTTTCAGCGACCAGATTGGCGGCGTTGTGCAAAAGGCCAAGGCCGATATCTCTGAAGCCAAAGGCGTCATCTCATCGATGGCGTCAAAAGATATGAATGACACCATCGCCGCTAAAAAGCGGGTCGAGGACATGTTGCGCATGATGGAAGAATATAATCTCAACATCGATAACCAGTTGAGCAGCCTGTCAAGTGTCAGCGAAGAGATTTCGATGGCTGTGGGTGTGGCTGTGCGTTCGCTGCAATTCGAGGACGTGGTGACCCAGGTTGTGAGCTACAGTGATGGTCATGCCGGTCGTTTGAGCGATCTTGTACATCGACTCAATATGAAGATCGCTGAACTGCATAATACCCGGGAAGCCGCCGATGACATCAGGATTCATGCCATGATTGGCCATTTTCAGCAGGAAATATCGACCTTGAAAGACGAATGGGCTTCTCCGCTGAACAAGGCTGTTAGCCAGACATCCATGGATCAGGGCGAAATCGAAATGTTCTGAGCTGAGATTTTGTAGAATGTCTGGCGGGAACAAATTATGGATAAGCGAGGAAAGATTATGGCAAAATACCGCCCATTCGGCTGCACTCATGGCATTTTGGAGGCAACGACTGCTATGATTATCGAAGCCATATCTGACTCGGATCGGATTCACTACGGTTCAATTTACAAGCTTTAAAACAGGAAAATTACATGTCAATAACCAGCACAGTCTCTGATGACGGCAAGAAGGTTGTGATTGCCGTGACCGGCAAATTCGACTTCCAGCTTTACGATGAATTCCGCTCGTCCTATCTGGATACACAGGGTTCAGGCGTCCAGTATGTAGTTGATCTCGCTGGCACTGATTACCTCGACAGCTCCGCGCTGGGTATGTTGTTGCTGTTACGCGAGCATGCGGGCGGCGAAGGATCAAAAATTGAGATTTCCAATTCATCCCCCGACGTCAAGAAAATTCTGGATGTCGCCAATTTCGGTAAACTTTTTTCGATCGCGTGACGGGGGGGCGGATGGACTATTCGGAAAAACGTGATTTTTTGCGCATGGACATGGATTGTTCGCTCGAGTACCGGGTCGAGGGCGAGACCGAGTCGTATACCGGCCAGATGAATAATCTGAGCGCCACCGGGATCCAGTTTACCTGCCAGCACGGCATGCCGCCCGGCAGCCAGATTTCTGTCACCGTAACACCGCTCAAGGACATCACGCCTCCAATGGCGGCTGACGTAACCGTGGCCCGATGTGACGCCCAGGAAAGCGGCGTCGACTATCTGGTTGCGGGTCAGATTACCAAGATCTACTGATTGGTCCCGGCGTAGGTCCGGGCCACATAGTCCGTCACCAGTTGCATGAACTCATTGGCGATATTGTCGCCTTTGAGGGTGACCGTTTTAACACCGTCCTCATACACCGGGGCAACCGGTTGTTCGCCTGTTCCGGGCAAACTGATGCCGATATTGGCATGTTTGCTTTCGCCTGGACCATTCACCACGCATCCCATTACCGCAACACGCATCTGTTCGACACCCGGGTAGTCAACGCGCCATTTCGGCATGGACTGTTCGAGTTGGGCCTGAATTCGTTGCGCCAACACCTGGAAATAATCGCTGCTGGTGCGCCCACAACCGGGGCAGGCAATGACCGTCGGTGTAAACGAGCGCTTGTCCAGCGACTGCAGGATCTGCTGNGCAACNCGNACCTCGCGNGTGCGCGATGCGCCGGGCTCCGGCGTCAAAGAAATACGAATGGTATCGCCTATGCCCTCGTGCAGCAGTATTGCCAGTGCGGCTGTCGAGGCAATCACACCTTTATCCCCCATGCCGGCTTCGGTCAGGCCAAGATGCAGGGCATAACTAGACTGTCGGGCCAGATCGCGATACACAGCGACCAGATCGTTGACGTGACTCATCTTGCAACTGAGGATGATTTTGTTTTTGCCCAGGCCGATGTCTTCGGCCATTGTTGCACTCTGCAGGGCCGATTCGATGACCGCACGGCGATAGATTTGCGGTAATTCCAGGGGGGTTGACGATTTCGCGTTCGCATCCAGCAGGTTGGCCAACACCTGCTGGTCCAGACTGCCCCAGTTAACCCCTATACGCACCGGCTTGTCGTAGCGACAGGCAATCTCGATCATGGATTGGAACTGGGTGTCACGATTCTTGCCACGACCGACATTACCCGGGTTGATTCGATACTTGGCCAGGGCCTCGGCGCAAGCGGGGTTGTTGGTCAGCAGTTTGTGCCCGTTGAAATGAAAATCGCCAACGATCGGTGTGGAATAACCACGAGCTTGCAGGCGTTCCACAATCTCCGGAACGGCTTGTGCCGCCTGCTCAGTGTTGACCGTCACGCGAACCACTTCTGAACCGGCATCAGCCAACTGGCTGACCTGCTGCACCGTCGCCTCAATGTCGGCGGTGTCAGTATTGGTCATGGATTGCACGACAATTGGGTGATCGCCACCGACGGCGATGCCGCCAACGTGTACGCAATGGCGTTGCTTGATTGGGTTGGAAAGCGTCATGGTTTGCTGACTTAAAAGTTCAATTGCGCATTATAACCAAAGCGCAATTTGACTCTACAGTGTTGATGCCGAATAAGCGTGCCGCCCCCCGGGTAAAGGAAACCTTGCCTGCGCCGATAGCCAATAAAATGGCAGGTCTGTTTTCGCTGGACAAAGCCAGAAATTTTAAAAAATGCCTGGATTTGCACTATATAGGGGGTTGTGTGCAAGTCCCCATGCATTTGCAGGAGTTATCGGTATGTCTATTGATATGGCCCAGTTTCATCAGGTGTTTTTCGAGGAAAGCTTCGAAGGACTCGAGGTGATGGAAACCGGTTTGATGGATCTGGAGCCTGGCGATGCGGATATCGAAGTCATCAATTCAATTTTTCGTGCGGCTCATTCGATCAAAGGCGGGTCTGGCACCTTTGGGTTCAAGGCGATTGCCGACTTTACCCATGTCATGGAAACCTTGCTGGATGAAATGCGCGATGGCGCTCGCGATGTGACCACCGAGAATTCCGACATTCTGCTGCGTGCGGTTGATTGCCTGCGCGAGATGTTGCAGGCCGCTCAGGCCGGAGATGAAGCCGATNCCGAACGCGTGCAANAGCATCAAAAAGAGCTGGAAGACGAACTGGCCAGCAAGGGCGATGCATCGGCTGCAGCTGATGCAACTGTCGGCTCAATCACGTCCCCGGGTGCTGATGCCATAAAAGGCTGGAAGATTACCTTCAAACCGCAGCGCGAGATATTACAAACAGCCAATGACCCGATGGCGATCATCAGGGAACTGTCCGATCTGGGTGAGCTTGAACTGGAAACCAACCTCGCTGCAGTCCCGGATTTTGAGCAGTTGGAGCCAGAGGACTGTTATATCGACTGGCGCATGACCCTGCATGGGGATGTCGAGCTGGAACAGATCAGGGAGGTCTTCGCCTGGGTTGAGGATCTGTGTGAGCTTGAGATTGTCGCTTTACAGGACAAGGTCGTTGCCATCGCCGAAGTACCCACAGTACCGGCTGCCGAAAAAACTGCAGCAACTGCAAAACCTGTCACCAGGGCCGCAGCGCCGACGCAGGCCAAAGATAAAGCTGAAACCGCCACAGGCAAGAGCAAGTCTGCCGCCCAGTCATCCGGGGCAAGCTCAATTCGTGTTGAAACGGCCAAGATCGATTCGTTGATCAACATGGTGGGCGAGCTGGTTATTACCCAGTCCATGCTGGGTCTGCTGGGTGAAATGATTGAAGAGAAGCAGGCAGTAACCGGACAGGATATCGACAAGATGCTCGACGGTTTGATGCAGCTCGAGCGTAATACGCGTGAGTTGCAGGAAAGCGTCATGCAGGTGCGCATGATGCCCATCAGCTTCACCTTTTCGCGCTTTCCACGTCTGGTGCGCGACATGTCCAACAAGATGGGTAAAAAGATCGAACTCAAGCTCTCGGGTGAAAATACCGAGGTCGATAAAACCGTCATCGAAAAGATTGGTGACCCCATGGTGCACCTGGTGCGTAACAGCCTGGATCACGGCATCGAGTCGCCGCAGAACCGCATCGACGCAGGCAAACCCGAAACCGGCACCATCGAACTCAATGCCTACCATCAGGGCGGTAATATCGTCATAGAGATCAAGGACGATGGTCGAGGTATGGACAGGGATAAACTTTACAGCAAGGCCGTGGAAAAGGGCCTGATCGAAGAAGACGCCATACTCAGTGACAAGCAGGTATTCGAGCTGATCTTCATGCCCGGGTTTTCAACCGCCGAGGTGGTCAGCGATGTATCGGGCCGTGGAGTGGGCATGGATGTGGTGCGCCGAAACATCCAGGAACTGGGAGGCAGTGTCGAAATAGAATCGACCAAGGGCATTGGCACCAAGATGACGATCCGTCTGCCGCTCACGCTGGCGATCCTCGATGGTCAGACGGTACGCGTAGGCGAAGAAAACTACATTATTCCAATCAACTCTATTATCGAATCCATCCAGGTCAAGACCGACATGGTCAATCGCGTGGGCGGTCAGGGAGAAACATTCCGATTGCGAGAGGAATATATTCCAATTATCAAATTGCACGAGGTGTTCGATGTCGGTCGCGAGGTCAATCGCGAACTGGTGGATGGACTGCTGGTGGTGGTCGAATCGGACGGCGAGCACGTTGGCCTGTTCGTTGACGATCTGCTGGGACAGCAGCAGGTCGTGATCAAATCGCTGGAGAGTAACTACAAAAAAATCGAAGGATTCTCCGGGGCGACTATCCTGGGCGATGGCTCGGTGGCCTTGATCCTCGATATGCCCGGCATCCTGCGACTGAATAAAAAGCTTATGAAACATACCAAGGCGGCCTGATCATGAGTAAAGCCAATACTGCCGAAGATATCACTCATTTATCGACGGTCGATCAGTACCTGACCTTCAGTATCGGTCAGGAGGATTACGGCGTGCGCATTCTATCGGTTCAGGAGATCCGGGGCTGGGAGACAGTTGCTCGCGTACCCAATACCCCGGACTACATGAAAGGCGTTTTGAATCTGCGCGGAACGGCCGTGCCCGTTATCGACATGCGCCTGCGCATGGGGGAAAAGGATCCACAGTATGACGCGACTACCGTCGTCATCATCCTGCGCGCCAATATGCAGGGGCATGAACGCATTGCCGGGATTGTCGTCGATACGGTATCCGATGTAATGAATGCGCGCAGCAATGAAATCCGCAAGACACCCGATTTCGGCGATCGGGTCAATACCGAATTCATAAAGGGTCTGGTCGATGTCGGTGGCAACATGGTGATGTTATTCGATGTCGATAATTTCATGCGTCATCCCGACATTTACGATGATGCAGACCTGGTGAACAAGGAGGGCTGATGATCAGCAGTTGCGCCGAATTTGTCAGGGCTGAATGGCGTTCAAGATGAACAGCCGAAACAGGCCAAGAAACATCCAGCGGACGCTAAAACAAAACCAGTTGGAATTTTTTTAACAAACTGAACTTGCCAACAATGAAGACAGGTTAAGTGGAGCCCGGTAATGAAGATAAATGAGCCAGTGACCCAGAATGAAGTCAAGATGCGAGAAGGCTCGATTCTCGTATCTAAAACCGACCTGAAGGGTATCATCACCTATGTCAATCAGGACTTCATGGACATCAGCGGCTTCAGGGAAGATGAGCTGATTGGCAAGAATCACAATATTGTCCGCCACCCCGACATGCCGCCCGAGGCATTCGCATGGCTGTGGGAAGATCTGAAGAAGGGCGTTCCGTGGACAGCGCCCGTCAAGAACAGGGCCAAGAACGGCGACTATTACTGGGTCAGCGCCAATGTCTCGCCGATCAAAAAGAATGGCAAGGTCGTCGAATACATGTCAGTGCGCTCGCGTCCCAGCGACGAGGTTATCCGACAGGCCGAGCAATTGTACCGTGACATCAGTGCTGGCAAGGTTTCGCTGGAAAAGAGCAGTATGCAGAAGTTTATGCATTTTTTTCGCAGCATCAAAACCTCGACATGGCTGTATGGCAGCGTCGCTGTTTCGACCCTGTTCATGTCCGTTGCGGCTGTTATGGTGCTGGCCGGCGCCTCAGCCACGGTGACTGCCAGTTTACTGTTTGCCGGCGCTGCGTTTGCTCTGATCGGCGGGCTGCTGAATACCCGCCACCTTGTCAAACCGTTGCAGTATCTGGGTGCCCAGATTAACGATATTTCCAACGGCGACTATTTCAACTGGACGGATATCACGCGTCCCGACGACATGGGTGATCTGTTACGCAGCGTATTTTCGGCCCAGGTGCGTCTGGCCTTCGATGTCATGGATGCGCGAGAACGGGCGGTAGAGGGCGAGCGCATTAAAGTTGCGCTCGACAACGTCAGTGCCAATGTCATGGTGGCCGATGCGGATTACAACATCAATTATGTCAATGAAACGATCAAAAAGATGTTCGAGGCGGCAGAGGACGATATACGCGAGGATCTACCTGGTTTTCGCGCCGCCGATTTGCTTGGCTCCAACATCGATATCTTTCACAAAAATCCAGCGCACCAGCGCGCCATGCTCGACGCCTTAACCTCGACCTACGAGGCCAACCTCAAAATTGGTGGCCGGAGTCTGCGCGTTATCGCCAACCCCGTCATTGACAACAACGGTAAACGCATCGGTACCGTGGCGGAATGGGATGACAGGACCCAGGAAGTGGCCATCGAAGACGAGGTCACGACGTTGGTGGTGGATGCCCAGTCAGGCAACCTGTCGACACGCCTGAGCACCGAAAACAAACGGGGGTTCTTCAAACAGCTGGCGGCCAATCTTAACAACATGCTTGATGTTCTGGATGCAACCTTCAGTGATATCAATAATGTCATGAGCACTCTGCGCCAGGGCGACCTCAGTCTCACCATCGACCGCGCATATGATGGCATCTTTGGCGAGGTCAAGGATAACGTCAATGGCACGATTGAAAAGCTGCGTGAAATCGTTATGGAAATACGTGAGTCGTCAGGACAGATCGATAGCACTGCTGGTGAAATCGCGACCGGTAATCACAACCTGTCCGCGCGCACCGAGCAACAGGCAGCCGCGCTGGAAGAGGTAGCGTCCAGCATGGAGGAGATCACCTCGACGGTTAAACAGAATGCTGACAATGCCGCGCATGCCAATACGCTCGCCACCGATGCGGGCAATACTGCAGATGAAGGCGGACGGGTCGTTGAACAGGCGGTGCATGCCATGACTGAAATCAACCAGGCCAGCACCCGGATTGCCGAGATCATCGGCGTCATTGACGAGATTGCCTTCCAGACCAATCTGCTGGCTTTGAACGCCAGTGTTGAAGCCGCGCGTGCGGGTGAGCAGGGCCGCGGATTTGCGGTAGTGGCGACCGAGGTGCGTAACCTGGCGCAGCGCAGCGCCACGGCGGCCAAAGAGATCAAGGATCTGATCAACGACTCGGTGCGCAAGGTACAGAACGGATCCGAACTGGTTAATGAGTCCGGCGAAAAATTGCACGAGATTGTGACCGGTGTAAGAAAGGTCAAAGACATTGTCGCCGAGATCGCCGCCGCGAGTTCAGAGCAGGCCATGGGTGTCGATCAGGTGAGTACGGCCATCACCAGCATGGATGATCTGACCCAGCAAAACGCGGCGCTGGCGGAACAGGCGTCGGCGGCGAGTACCAACATGTCCGAGCAGGCCCAGGTTATGCACAAGCAGATGCAGTTCTTCAACACCACGGGGGGCGGCGGAAAAAAGTCGTAGGCGGGTCGGCGCAACTTGATTTCGCGCTGGCTCGCAACAAACACGCGGCCTGGAAGATCAAACTCAAACATTTCCTCGACGGCAGTGAGGAATTGAATGCGTCGCATGCCGTTTCACATCGCGACTGCGACCTGGGTAAATGGTTGTATTCCGATGGGTTGCGCCATTATGGCGACATCGCAGCCATGCAGGAAATGGAGCAGGTGCATGAAAAGATGCATGGCTACATCGGTGAACTGATAAAGAGTCAGACCCGGGGCAACAGGCAGCAGGCTCATGCACTCTTTTCGAAGGTAGAGTCATGTTCGGATACCGTCGTGAACTGCCTTCACGCGGTCGAGCAGGCAATCAAGCGCAGGTAGGTAAAAAATGAATGTCAATCAATCCAGCGATCAGGACTTGTCGGCCAGAAAAGAGTATCTGACTTTTACTCTTGGCAAGGAACAGTACGGGGTCGATATTCTGAAGGTTCAGGAGATTCGCGGCTGGGAAGACCTGCGCGAGCTTCATGATGTGCCGGCGTATTTTAAAGGGGTGCTCGATTTCAGAGGCATCATCCTGCCGATTATCGACCTCAGAATTCGTTTTGGCATCAAAAACTACGAATACAAGACGACGACCGTCATCATTGTTTTGTCGACCGATGATGATGACAGCATGATGGGCATAGTCGTCGATGCCGTGTCCGATGTATTGACGGTCAAACAGAGTGAAATCAAACACCCGCCCTCCATGGGGGCGAGGATCAAAACCGATTATGTGCTGGGTATGGTGACCCGCGATGACAGCATGATCATGCTGGTGGATTCGGATCGCCTGATCGACCGATCAGAACTGGAGGTGCCAGACAGCGCTCTGGCAGGTTGACGATGAGCGGCAAGAAGAGCAAAAAGCAGGCGATGGATTACGATCCGCTGGCGTGGCTCGACGACACAGGCCAGGCGGACGCTGGCGAGCCGGCGCAGGCGTTATTACCGGACGTGGGCGAGTTTGAACCTGCTAGGCAAGATGACCGGCAGGCGGCGGCGAGCGATGGAAACCCGCCCCCTGGCGGCGAGATGCCATCGCCAGCGGCTGAGCAAGACTCGAACACTGCAGACGAGTCCCCTGGATATGGTTTTTTTGATCAGGACTCAATCGAAGTGAAACAGGAAACGGAGCACGACATGCCTGAAACCCCGGTCGAGACAACGCAAGCATACGGATTCTTTGATGATGACCAGGAGACTGGTCAGCAGGAAACGCAGGCAGACAAACTGGATGCCAAAGGCGAGGTCATAGAAACCGGCGCGGAGCTGACCATTCGGTCCGTTGCCGGGTTCAAGGAGATGCTCGAACGTAGCCTGGTTGACGGCAACGATGTGCGCATCTCGGCACAGGGGCTGCGCAAGATCGATACCGCCGGTTTGCAGTTGCTCTACAGCCTCAAGCAATCGCTGGCGAAAACCAATCAGGCGATCCAGTGGGTGAATTCGTCGAACCTGATCAATGATGCCGCGGGACTGATCGGCCTGCCAGCCCTGGCGGATGCGGTTGCCGACGAAGACGAGTCCTTTGGCTTTTTTGATGAACAGGGAGAAGCCGCGCCTGCGGCGTCCGCTGCGCAAGAAAGCGAAGGTTTTGGTTTTTTTTAACAACGATAGGAAGTCAAGCCATGTCTGAAGTAACAATCGGCCCTTCAACTGCGGTCTCCCCCGACCTGGATTGGAGTCAGATTCGTGAGACGGTGCGCATGCTGTTCCTGACCGTGGCGCAAATCGAGATCGCAATGCGCGACAGTGATGATTCCATCGAACGCCTCACCAACGCATTCACCACGATGATGGGTTACGAAAAGGTGATCTCGATGGCGGTCGATGACCTGCCCGCGAGTGATGAAACGCAGATTATTCGCGATACCATCAAGCACAACGCCGATATGGTGACGACCGAAATGCAGGCGGCGATCGTTGCATTCCAGTTTTACGACAAGCTGTCTCAGCGTTTAAGTCACGTCTCATCGAGCATCGAAGCGTTGAGTGAACTGGTGGCGGATAATGTGCGCATATACAACCCTTATGAATGGAAAGGCCTGCAGGCGCGCATCAAGTCGAAATACAGCATGCGGGAAGAGCATGAGATGTTCGACAGCGTCATGCGAGGCGGTGATGTCCGTGAGGCGGTACGCAAATACAATGAAGCACGCAAGCAAGAGCCTGCAGTGGAGGATGATATCGAGTTTTTTTAAGCGCCAGATAACGCAACTCTACCCTGATGGTGTTATCGCCATTGGGCGTTCCGCAGTCAGACCCTTAGACTGCGGGTATAGGTTCATTGTTACAGAGGCCCGCAATGGCTGACACACAGGACAAAGAAAAAGAATTCAAATTTACCCGCGAAGATTTTGACTATCTGCGCAAGTTGGTGACGGAGACAACCGGGATCATTGCCGGTGAAGACAAGTACACCATGTATTATTCGAGGCTTGCGCGCAGGTTACGCAAGCTCAGCCTGAAAGACTTCACGGAATACCGCAGGTATCTCGATAATAATCGCGATGTCGAGCTGATCGAGCTGGTCAATTCGGTGACGACCAATCTGACGTCGTTTTTCCGCGAAAACCATCATTTTGAATTCATCGCCAACACCATCGTTCCGGCCATCAGAAAAAGTGGTGGCCGCAAGATCCGGGTATGGTCAGCCGGTTGCTCGACGGGTGAAGAGCCCTATTCACTGGCCATGACCCTGGCCCAGGCGATTCCGGACTATCAGCGCTGGGATATCAGAATCCTCGCGACTGACCTGGACAGCAATGTTGTCGCCAAGGCATCGCAGGGTATATACGACAGTAACCGGGTNGATGGCATTGACCGTGGNTTGCTCAAAAAATATTTTCATCGCGGTACGGGTAGCAACGAGGGTTATGTTCGGGTTAAACCGGAATTGAAAGACCTGATCAGTTTCAAGCAGCTCAATCTCCTGCATGCATGGCCCATCACCGACAAGATGGATTTCATCTTTTGTCGCAACGTGGTGATCTATTTTGACAAGCCCACCAAGGAAAAGCTGGTCGAGCGTTACGCCGATCAGATGCATGATGAGGGTTATCTGTTCATGGGCCACTCGGAGTCGCTGTACAAGTCGACACAACGCTTCAAGCTGTTGGGCAAAACCATCTATCAAAAGGTCGCCTAACAATGCGAAAAGAAGATTTCCCCAAACCTTTACCCGGATTCAGCGCGATCAATCGCTTCTGGGATTACAAACACCAGTCGATATCGGCCAAGATTCTGCCTGGCGAGTATTACGTCAGCACCCAGGATGAAATTATTGCAACAGTTCTCGGATCATGCGTGGCAGCCTGTGTGCGCGATGTGCAACATGGTATTGGCGCAATGAACCATTTTCTGTTGCCGCTGCACAAGGGCGAGGAGTGGTCGGAAAAAATCACCAGCAACAGTCAGGCGACGCGTTACGGCAACTTTGCGATGGAGCACATGATCAACGATGTGCTGAAGTTTGGCGGACGCAAGCAGAACCTTGAATTCAAGATTTTTGGTGGTTCCAGGGTGATCAGTCAGATGGGTGATGTGGGTAACAGCAATATCCGCTTTATCATGAACTACCTCAAGGTCGAAGGGTATCGCCTGGTGGCCCAGGATGTCGGCGGCATCAATCCACGCAAGGTCCTGTATTATCCTTTGAGCGGCCGAGTGCGGGTTAAAAAGATCAAGGACCTGCATAACGATACCATCATCCGGCGCGAGACCGAGTTCATGCATAACCTTGAAAAGCCTGAAGCCATTGCTGGCGAGATCGAACTTTTCTGAACTATTCCCCTAAGAGATAAAGGCATTGATCAAAGTTCTCATCATTGACGATTCGGCGTTAATCCGAAAGCTGTTGACCGAAATCCTGTCCTCCGATCCGCAGATCGAAGTGGTGGGCTCGGCGCAGGATCCATACATGGCGCGAGACAAGATCAAGCAGCTCAATCCCGATGTATTGACTCTCGATGTCGAGATGCCCAAGATGGACGGCGTGACCTTTCTGCGCAACCTGATGCGGTTGCGCCCTATGCCGGTGGTGATGGTGTCGACCCTCACCGAATCGGGCGCTGATGTGACCCTTCAGGCGCTTGAACTCGGCGCGGTGGATTACGTATCCAAGCCAAAGGTTAACGTGCAGGACGAATTACAGGCCTATGCCAACGAGATCATCTCGAAGGTCAAGATCGCCGCGCGAGCACGTATTCAGAGCAACAACCTGACACCGGCGAAAAAACCCGATATTGCAAAGATCGCAGCGAGAAGACATTTCAAAACCACCGATATGATCATTGCCATAGGCGCATCAACCGGCGGCACCGAGGCCCTTAAAGACGTGTTGTGCCAGCTGCCACCGACCACACCCGGTATCGTCATGACCCAACATATACCGGCGGCCTTTAGCCGCCCGTTTGCCGAACGCATGAATTCAAACTCCGCCATGACGGTGTGTCAGGCTGAAAACGGTCAGCAGATCCTGCCTGGCCATGCCTACCTCGCGCCGGGTGATCGCCATCTTGAGGTGGTGCGCGATGGCGCACGTTTCATCTGTCGCCTGCTCGATAGCGAACCGGTCAACCGCCACAAGCCCTCGGTCGAGGTCATGTTCGAATCCGTTGCGCGCAATGTGGGTTCCAATGCGCTGGGCATACTGCTCACCGGCATGGGCGCTGACGGCGCCGAGGCGCTGGGGTCCATGCAAAAAGCGGGTGCGCCCACCATCGCCCAGGACGAGGCGTCGAGCGTGGTCTGGGGCATGCCGGGCGAGGCGGTCAAGAGAGGTTATGCCGACGATGTGTTGCCGCTGAACAATATCGCGGAACGTATTTTGTACTACGTATCACGCCGCGAAGCATGAGCGGCTGGCGCCACCGCCCAAACTTCTTTACCATGCAGCCATCCCCTGGCTGCATGCTTCAATCTGTTGGAACCCATCACCGTTATCGCTTTTGATCTCGACGATACCTTGTGGCCGTGCATGCCCACGATACATCGCGCCGAGGAAGCCACCTACCTCTGGTTACAACACAACTACCCGCGGATCACCGATTATCACGATCGGCAAAGCCTGTTCGAATTTCGCCGTGATGTCATGCGCAGTCACGAGCACTACCAGATCGACCTGTCATTGATGCGCCGGGTCATGCTCGAACGCCTGGCAATCGATTTTGCCTATGACCCCGGGCCAATGATCGAAGAAGGCTTTGAATTATTCTATCGCCTGCGCCATGACGTTGAATTCTATGACGACGTATTTCCGGTGCTCGACCAGCTAAAGGGGCGTTTCAGGCTGGGGTCGATCAGCAATGGCAATGCGAGTGCCGGACTGACGCCCCTGAAGGATTATTTCGATGGCTTCATCAATGCCGCCGACGTCATGGCGCGTAAGCCAGACCAGCGCATTTTTGAGGCATTCTGTCACAAACTCGACGTTGAGCCGCGCCAATGCCTGTATCTTGGTGATGACCCGCATTTCGATGTCGAAGGAGCGCGTCAGGCTGGATTGCGCGCCATCTGGGTAAACCGCCGGGCTGCCTTATGGCCCGGCGAACTGGCGCCTGCCGAATTGGAGATCAGCACGCTTCACCAACTGCTGGATCTAGTCGGCGCAGATTGATACGCTCGTACCATCCACCTGCCGCTGTTGCTGCTGCACGCGGGGCAACTGGTGGGATTTACGACCATTCCATCAAGGTGTACCCGCGTGCAGAGCAGAGGCGGAGTTGTCGAGCCTGGCGAATCCATGGGTATCTGAAAGCGGCTTATGCACATCCAGACCCGCGTGAAGCGGCCCGCTCTGGAGCGCAATCCTGGCTACCTGCGAGAACTGGTGGAACGGGATGTGAAACCACGGTCCTCACTGGGTAATGCGCGGTGGCTGAGGCGTCGGTAGCTGATGGTTCATTGCAGGGCGGGTTGGATGTGCGGTGGCCTGTGCATGTGCATGTGCATCGCGGCAAACGATGAATACACCTTATCGGCCAGAATCGGTTGCGCCCTGGCGGTTGGGTGGATGCCGTCGTCCTGCATCAGCGCCGGATCGTCGGCCGCCACACCTTCGAGGAAACGCGGCAGATAGGTGACAGGCCGAGACTCGGCCAGGGTCTCGTAGATGGCCTGGAAGCGGGCATTGTATACGGGACCGAGATTCGGTGGCAGACGTACGCCGATCAGCAACACGGCAGCGCCACGCGACAGCGCCATGTCGATCATTTTTTCCAGATTGGCGCGGGTCTCGGCAAAGCGGAAGCCGCGCAGGCCATCGTTCCCACCCAGCTCAAGAATCAGGTAGGCGGGTTGGTGACGTTCGAGCAGCGCGGGCAGGCGCTGGACACCGCCGACCGTGGTTTCGCCACTGATACTGGCGTTGACCAGCTGCAGCTTCGGGTCCAGCGCCTTCAGTCTGTCACGAAACAGTT
>JGI10211J34971_10000250_pt1 | contig 42614 bp, 36 predicted proteins | sample Etolagsediment_FD_34971 | JGI IMG/M metagenome (IMG submission 34971) | reverse complement strand
ATCGGGTTGCCGGTCAGGTGCAGCGAGATAAAGATGGCAGGCACGATGTAGGCGGAGATCAGAACGCAGTACTGGGCGACCTGGGTGTAGGTGATGCCTTTCATGCCGCCGAATACCGCGTACATGAAAACTATACCCATACCGACATAGATACCCACCTCGTTCGAAACACCGAGGAAGCGCGAGAACGCCACACCAACACCGGTCATCTGGCCGATGATGTAGGTTATCGACGCCGCCAGCAAACATACAACCGCAACGGTTGAAGCCGTCTGTGAATAGAAACGGTCACCGATGAACTGCGGTACCGTGAACTTGCCGAACTTGCGCAGGTAAGGCGCCAGCAGCATGGCCAGCAATACGTAACCACCGGTCCAGCCCATCAGGAACAGACCACCACCGTATCCGAGGTTGGAGATCAGACCCGCCATGGAGATGAAAGAGGCCGCCGACATCCAGTCCGCTGCGGTTGCCATACCGTTCAGTACCGGCGGTACCCCGCCGCCTGCAACGTAGAAATCACTGGTACTGCCGGCTCGCGCCCAGATCGCGATGCCGATATACAGCGCAAAGGATGCGCCAACGACTATATAAGTTATTGTTTGAAGATCCATGAATCAGCCCTCAGTCTTCGTGTACGTCAAATTTCTTGTCGAGTTCACCCATCTTCTTCGCGTAGTAGAAGATCAGCGCGACAAACACGTAGATGGATCCTTGCTGGGCAAACCAGAAGCCCAGGGGATAACCGCCCAGCGAAATTTCATTGAGTAAAGGTGCGAAAAGGATGCCGGCGCCAAACGACACCAGGAACCAGATTGTCAGGATCTTGGCCAACAAGCCCAACACAGCCCGCCAATATGCATGGCCATTTGTATCTTCTGTCATAAATGCCTCCAGATTTTAGTTTATGGATTGGACCGCCCGGCGACCCGGGATGGTCATTTTTTTATCGAATCATCAGTTATTTAGCCGCATACAACTGCAAAATGCCGCAGCGCAGAGCAAGGCCGAATAGTGACGCACGACCAATTGGATTGCAATCGAATAGTGCATCTAAACCGCTAAAAAATATTATACTTTGCATTGTTTTTCGTCTGTAGCGAGTTTCCTCCCGTTTTTTTCCAGTTTTCTAAAAATGCGACATGCCAACAGGCACGACCATGGATGACAGCAAGGTTTGCGAAACACTGCCAAACAACTTCTGCATCAAGGTCGGCGTCCCGTATCCGCCCATCACCATCAGGCCGATGTCGTTGTCACTGACCTGATTGAGAATCATCAAGGGCACGTTGTTAACCGTTACAGGCACCGAGATCACCGCCCAGCATGGAAGCCGGGTACTCGACCTGGGCACGCGGCGTGATATCCACAACCTCGAGCAGATCGAACTGCGAAGACGGGTTCTGGTTACCGCGTACTACCAGTACATCCTTGAAGCACTGGTGGTCATCGGCACGATATTCAGTCGGGCCGTTACCCATGCCGTCGAACTTGAAACCTTCCAGCGCGGCAATGACGCCACATGGGTTGAAGGTGCCCGCCATTTCGACCGCGTTGGCATACAGCAAGGTCTGCACATAACAGGTGTGCGCAGCCTGTGATGGCGGGAAACCGTACTCGGAACCGAAGGACTTGACGAATTGCAGCGAAGCCTTGTCCTTGAGCGACCAGTTCCAGTTGGTCGAACCGAAGATGCCCTTGATGTTTTCACCCGCTCCCTGCGCCATCAGACGCGAGAACAGCGGTACAACGATCTGGAAGTCCTTGCCGCCCACGACCCTGTCGCGCAGACCAAACTGCACCGTCTGGGTCAGCGAGTTGATCATGTCCTTGCCGTAGTGGTTGAGCACCAGCACGTCGGCGCCCGAGTTCAGAACCGGGGTAAGGTACTGCGAGAAGTCACCTGCTCCGAGCGGGGTACGCACGGTGGCCTGGGTTTTCCAGCCCAGCGCTTCGGTGTACTTCTTGATGGAGCCTTCCTGTGACCAGCCCCAGGTGTAGTCGACGGTCAGGTGGTAAGCGGTACGGTCTTTACCGAGATTCTTCTCCAGGATCGGCGCCAGCGCAGCGCCCGACATCTCGGAATTGAAGAAATGACGGAAACCATGCTTGCGCCTGTCCTTGCCCGTGGTGTCGTTGGAATGGGTCAGACCGGCCATGAAGATAACGCCGGCTTCCTGACACAGCGACTGTACCGCGATGGCCACAGCCGAGGACGAACCACCGGTGATCATGATCGCGCCGTCTTTTTCGATCATGCGCCTGGCCGATGCGCGCGCTGCGTCAGGCTTGGTCTGGGTGTTACCGGTTACATACTTGACCTTCTTGCCCAGGATGCCATTTCCCTTCAGCGACATCGGCTGCATGGTGTTCATCAGACCGCCGTCACCTTCGCCGTTGAGGTGTTTGACCGCCAGTTTGTAGGCGCGCAGTTCATCCGCACCCTCGTCCGCGTAAGCGCCGGTTTTCGGCACGTTGAGACCCAGGGTGACGCTGCCGCCCTTGGGCTCATTGACATAGGCATGCGCGGATTTCATGAAAATCATCGGTGCAGCAGCGGCAATACCGGTTGCCGCAGTGGTTTTCAGGAAATCGCGTCGGCCTTGATTCGCGGTCGTGATTTTTTTACTCATGTGGTACCTCATGGTTTTATCGCCATCGCTGGCAATACCCAATGCACTGCCGGTGTAACCTTACTTTTTAGCGAAAAGACCAGGTTATCGCATCGACGACAATGCCGTCACTGTAACCAAAAAAACGAAGCACGAACCGTGCCGGAATTATTTATCGCCGAAAATCATATAGTTATAAAAAGCGTTCTCGACAAAAATCATGCGCATGTTACTATTTGTAACACTCAATGTTTCCACACGTAACACTGGAGCGCAAAGACTCGATCCATGCCCGCATCGGCGCGAAACAATTTTAGAATCGAACGCACGCTGATCATGCTCGCCCTGATCATACTGCTGTTCGTGTCACCCTTGACCGAATTCTGGGCCGCTCTCGATGCCCCCTGGTTCAGCCCCTACCTGATCTGGCTGGTGGCCATCATCCTGTCCTGGTCGCTACAACGCAGCCTGCGCAAGCATGGAATTTGAACTCTGGCAGTTATTCCTGATCAGCGTGCTGTATCTGGGCATACTGTTCGTTGTCGCAAGCGCCGCCGAACACGGCTGGCTGCCGTCCTGGCTGGTCAATCACCCGGGCGTTTACGTCCTGTCGCTGGGGGTTTACGCGACCTCGTGGAGTTACTACGGCAGCGTCGGCCTGGCCGATCGTGAAGGTTTCGTTTTTCTGGCGGTGTATCTCGGCGTCACCATCGCCTTCGTCGCCTCGCCTATACTGCTCAAACCTATCCTGCGCCTGATTCGCGAATACCAGCTATCGTCACTCGCCGATCTGCTCGCCTTCCGCTACAACAGCCAGACGGCCGGCGTGCTCGTTACCCTGTTCATGCTGTCCGGCGCACTGCCGTACATGGCGCTGCAGATCCAGGCGGTCACCGATTCGCTGAGCATCCTCACCGGTGAGACCCAGGGCCATCTGCTGGCGCTGGGTTTCTGCCTGACCATCACCCTGTTCGCCATCCTGTTTGGCGCGCGTCATTTGACGCCGCGCGAGAAACACGACGGCCTGGTGGTGGCCATCGCCTTTGAGTCACTGGTCAAGCTGGCGGCGCTGATGGTGGTCGGCCTGTATGCGGTGTTTGGCATCTTTGACGGTTTTTCCAGCTTCGCGCTGTGGCTGGACAAACATCCCGAGGCGACCGAGGCGCTGATGCAGCCCATTCATGATGGCCCCTGGGGCATGATGCTGTTGCTGTCGTTTTCCGCCGCATTCCTGTTGCCGCGCCAGTTCCACATGATCTTCGTCGAAAACAACCGGCCCGATCATCTGGACTTCGCCAGCTGGGCCTTTCCGTTGTTCCTGCTGTTGCTCAACCTGTGGATTCCTCCCATCCTGTGGGCTGGCCGGCTCATGGATCTGAGCTATGGCCCCGATCTTTACGTGCTGGGCATCTCGATGCAAAGTCAGTCGGTGATCATGCCGGTGTTCACCTTCATCGGCGGCATCTCGGCCGCCAGCGCCATGATCATCGTGACCAGCATCGCCCTGGCCTCGATGTGCCAGACCCATCTGTTGCTGCCGGTCAGTTTCTTCAACCAGCGCCAGCGCGGCATCAACCTGTACGGCTTTCTGCTCTGGACCAAACGTCTGCTGATCGGCCTGGTCATCCTGTCGGGTTACGCCTTTTACCTGTTCCTGCAGGTGAATCAGGAACTGACCGACCTGGGCCTCATCGCGTTTGTCGCCGTGGCCCAGTTTCTGCCCGGCATCTTCGGCCTGCTGTACTGGCGCCGCGCCAGCCGCCTGGGCTTCATATCCGGGCTGATCGCTGGCGCCACGCTGTGGGTCCTGACCCTGATCCTGCCGCTGTTCCACAAGGCGGGCTGGCTGTCCGGTACGCTGTTTGAGCAGATCATGCTGCCCATGAGTTCAACCGACAGCGCGTTCTGGACACTGCTCGCCAATTCCCTGCTGTTCGTCATCATGTCGATCCTCAAGCCACAGTCACAACAGGAACAGGACGCCGCCAATGCCTGCTGCAGCGAACGTCTGTATCAGGCCCACGCCATTCCATCCGCACTCACGGTCGAACAGTTCGAAAACGGCCTGACCGAAACCATTGGCAACGACATGGCATCGCGCGAGGTCGCCAAGGCGCTGTTCGATCTGGGGCTGGAAAACGACAATCTCGACCGCAACCAGATGGCGCGCCTGCGCGTCCAGCTGCAACACAATTTGTCGGGCCTGATCGGTCCGGTACTCGCCGACATGGTCGTGAGCGAGCAGATCCAGGCCGACACCACCGCGCGCGTCGCCATTGCCGACACCATACAGTTCGTGGAAAAAAGCCTGCAGGGCTCACGCCTGGAACTCAAGGAACTGGCCAGTGAGCTGGATTCGCTACGCCGATTCCATCGCCAGGTGCTGCATGATCTGCCGCTGGCCGTGGTCACCATCAGCCCAGACCTGCAGCTATTGAGCTGGAACCGGGCGATGCAGAGACTGTCCGGACTGCACGAGGAACAGGTGCTGGGGCAACAGCTGACCGCCCTCGATGCGCCCTGGTGCGATCTGCTGACGCAATTCCTGGACAGCGAACAGCCCGTGCTGCGTTCGGAAAAGGTGCGCATCAACGACGAAACCAGCATTCTCAACCTGTTCAAATCAGACGTCAGCGATTTTAGCGACAGTGGCCAGCACGGCTTCGTGGTGGTGGTCGAGGATCACTCCGAGATCTACAAGCTCGAAGGCGAACTGGCGCACAGCGAACGTCTGGCCTCGATAGGCCGACTCGCCACCGGCGTCGCCCACGAGATCGGCAACCCGGTCACCGGCATTGCCTGCCTGGCGCAGGATGTGCAGGCCATGCCGGACGATCACAAGCTGCAACAGGACAGTATCCGCGACATACTCAAACTCACCGATCGCATCTCCAGCATCGTGCATTCACTGGTCAGTTACAGCCATGCCGGGCGCAGCCTGGACCATGACCCGGAGCGCATTCCCATACATCAACTTGCCGAAGAATCGATCCGCCTGGTATCGCTGAGCCACAAGGGCAAACAGATCGAGTATGTCAACAACTGCCACCAAGACCTGGAAACCATGGGCGATGACCAGAAGCTGCTGCAGGTACTGGTCATACTGCTGACCAATGCCTGCGACGCCTCCGAAATTGGTGGCCGCATCGAGATCGAGACACGCGAGCACGACAACGAGCTGGCGATCCATGTGCGCGACCACGGCAGCGGTATCGATGACAAGATCATCGGCAAGATCTTCGACCCGTTCTTCACCACCAAGCGCACGGGTGAAGGCACCGGCCTGGGGCTGTCACTGGCCTACAACATCCTGCGCGAACATGACGGCCACATCGAATTGAATACCCGCGCGGGCGAAGGCACCGAATTCATTATCCGCCTGCCCGCCGCCACCCCACTGAGACGACAACATGCATGAGATACTTATCGTCGAGGACGAACAGGTCATTCGTGACAGCCTGACCCGGCTGCTGCAACGCAACAGTTATACGGTCACCGCTGTCGGCTCGGTCGACGCCGCGGTACACGAGGGCCTGCATGGCTTTGACCTGGTCATCGCGGACATTCGTCTGCCCGGCGCCGAGGGTACCGAGCTGATCGAACTGGCCAGCCCCGTGCCGGTGCTCATCATGACCAGCTATTCCTCGGTGCAATCGGCGGTCAATGCCATGAAACAGGGGGCAGTCGATTACATCGCCAAACCCTACAACCATGACGAGATGGTCATGACCATTCAGCGCATACTCGACAAGCAAAAAATCGAGTACCAGAACAAGGTCATGAAGCGCGATATCGACCGCCGCTACCCGGTCATGGATTTCACCGGTAACAGCGAGGCGATTCTGCAGGTCAAGGATCGCATTCGCCGCGTCGCCGCAACCGATACGGCGGTGCTGATCCTCGGCGAAACGGGTACCGGCAAGGAGCTGGCGGCGCGCTCCCTGCACTCGCACAGCCCGCGCGCGGATAAACCGCTGATCTGCATAAACTGCGCGTCGATTCCCGAAAACCTGATCGAGTCGGAATTGTTCGGCCATGAAAAAGGTGCATTCACAGGGGCCATGAACAGCCACAAGGGACTGATTGCCGCCGCCGACTCCGGCACCCTTTTTCTGGACGAGATCGGCGAATTATCACTCGATGTGCAGGCGCAATTGTTACGCGTGATCCAGGAAGGCGAGATACGCCGGGTCGGTTCCAACAAGATGCAATATGTCGATATTCGACTGATCGCGGCGACACACCGCAACCTGTTCGAGATGGTGCAGAACAAGACCTTTCGCGAGGACCTGTATTACCGCCTCAACGTGGTCGAGATCACCATGCCGCCGTTGCGCGAACGCGGCAGCGATATCTTCGAACTCGCCGACAAGATCCTGCACTGCACATCGACCCGTTTTCAGCGCGAGCGCTTCCGCTTCAGCGACAACGCCAAACGCGCGTTGATCGAATACTACTGGCCGGGCAATGTGCGCGAACTGGAAAACGTCATCGAACGCGCCATCATCCTCAGCAACAACCAGGTCATCGAGTCCCAGGACCTGGGCCTGCCGGGCAATCGCAGCGTGCCATCCGGTAGCAGCATCAGCGCCGAATTATCGCTCGATGAATACTTCGTCGAATTCATCAAGCTGCACCAGCACAAGCTCAACGAAACCGAGTTGTCGGCACGCCTCGGCATCAGCCGCAAGAACCTATGGGAACGCCGCCAGCGTCTCGGCATCAGCCGCGACAATGGCAAAGGGGCTTAGGGCCTTCAACACTCGTATCAACAGGCCCGAGGCAACCACACTACGACCGGCCGATGCCAATCGGGTATCCGTCAGCCACACTCAGAGCAATCCGATGAAAAAAGGTAAAAAACTTGAAATACGCAATGCCCGCAGCGATGACATCGAGGGCATTGTGAAACTGGTGCAAAAGGTCTACACCGAAATGCCGAGTTACAACGCGGCCATGGTGCGCAGCCATCTGAACCATTTTCGAGAGGGTGTTTTCGTCGCCCTGTTCGAAGGTCAGGTGGTCGGTTACACCGTATCGTTTCGTATTGGCGAGGTGGCCTTGAAGCCACATACCTGGGCGGAGATCTGTGGCGGCGGGCTGGCATCACGCCACGACCCCGAAGGTCAGTACCTGTATGGCATGGAGGTGTGTGTCGACCCCGATCGCCGAGGTTATCGCATTGGCCAGCGGTTTTACGATCAGCGCAAGAAACTATGTCAGGAACTGGGTCTGAAAGGCATCGTGTTTGGCGGGCGCATACCGACCTATCAGCGCAGACGGCGCAAGTTCGCATCGATAGATGATTACATCGAGGCCGTACGCAGCGGTCAGGCCAGAGATCCGGTGTTGTCATTCCAGCTGCGCAATGGCTTTGAGGTACTGGGGGCGATCAAGGGCTACCTGACGGTCGATGAACCCTCAGGCGGTTATGGCGTGCACCTGATCTGGCACAACCCGATGATCGACCGCGACGCTGCACCCGAGAGCGAAAATAACGCCAGCAATTTCAGCCTGCCCGATACGGTTCGAGTGGCCACCGTCCAATACCAGCAACGCAAGGTCAGCAGCTTCGATGAATTTATTGGACTGGTCGAATATTTCGTCAATACCGCAGCCGATTATCGTGCAGATTTCGTGCTGTTTCCCGAGCTGTTTTCCGTGCAGTTGCTGTCGCTCGAAGACCAGCAGATCAACGCACTGGAATCCATCGAGGCCTTAAGCCGGCATACACCGGAACTGCTCGACCGGCTGCGTGAAATGTCGATCCGCTACAACATCAACATCATCGGCGGATCCCATCCCACCCTGTCTCAATCGGGTCGGGTGGAAAACATCAGTTATGTTTTTCTGCGCGATGGCAGCGTTTATCATCAGCCCAAGCTGCATCCGACACCGACCGAGGTCTACTGGTGGAATATCGAAGGCGGCAACCGGCTTGAGTCAATCGACACCGACTGCGGCCCCATTGGCGTATTGATCGGTTACGACTCGGTATTTCCAGAGCTTTCGCGTTATCTGGTCGACCAGGGTGTAAAAATGATATTTGTGCCTTTCTACGCCGACGAGCGACAGAATTATCTACGCATGCGATATTGCTGCCAGGCTCGCGCGGTCGAGAATCAGTGTTACGTCATCATGTCCGGCAATTGCGGCAACCTGCCCGGTGTCGCCAACATGGATATTCAATATGCGCAAAGCTGCATCCTGACCCCCTGTGACTTCAGCTTCGCACGTGATGGCGTGGCCGCCGACACCACGCCCAATGTGGAAACCGTGGCGCTGGCCGATTTACGCCTGGACTCGCTGACCCTGACGCGCAATAACGGCACGGTCAAGAACCTGAAAGAACGCCGCCACGATCTCTACAGCGTCACCTGGCATGAACCCAAGGAGTGAACGTACCCATATTGGCGGATACCATTCTTTCGCCACGAAGCTTCGGGGTTGTCAGCCAACAGCCGGATACCGACGCGTTGACCGGTTGGAAAAGCCCCCACACCGGAATGCGCCGCCTGCTGGCGCCATAAAAAGCGCCATCAATTGGGTCTTTAGCTGACATGTGGCAAAGTAATTTACAGCTGTTACGATATATTCAGAATTAAAACTGTCAGTGCATAAAGGATTTTCATGGTATCTCTATCGCTTTGCCGATTTGTCGGAATCACAGTATTTTCAAGCTTTTTACTCTTAAACAGCGCTCAAGCGCAGCAAATAACCCAGTTCCTGCAACAGGAGAGCCTGGGTAACACACTGGAAGACGCGACCGGACTCAAGATTCTGGACAACGGCAAAATTCTGCTGACCTCCAGCGATGATGGCACCCTGGTCGTCATTGACGGAAAGGATGTGCAGACCGTGCGCCTGACCGGCAAGGTATTTGAGGATGATGACGTGACGGGCGTGGACATGTTGCCCAACGGCGTCCTGGTATTCACCAATTCGGGCGATCAGCTGGTCGCCAAAATCGCGGCTGACGGCCAGTTGGTCCACCACTTTTCTCGCAAGGGTGACAGCCCCGGCCGACTCGACGACCCGGTGGCCATTGCCGCCTCCTCAAACCAGCGCATCTATGTGGCCGAAAAAGGCAACCAGCGCGTGTCGGTGTTCAACGACCAGGGGCTATTCCTGCACCATCTGGGCAATAGCGGCGATGGCCGGAGCGACCTCAGCAACCCGAGCCAGCTGGCGCTGGATGCCGAGGAAAACCTGTATGTGCTGGAGCCAGGGGAAAATTTCCGCATCACCATTTTTAACCATCAAGGCGCCATGCTCGAACGACTGGACGCGAATTCGCTGGCCGAGGTGCTGGGCTACCGTCTGGATGTATCGGCGATGACCGCAGATGCCAACGGCACCCTCTTTCTGGGTGATACCAATACCCGGCAGATCATCAGCTATGACTGGCGGCAACGCAAAACGCAGTACCGGTTCGGTTCTCTGGGTCAGTCGCAGGGCCAGTTTCGCCAGATCTCATTGCTGGCCGTCAACAACCAGGCACAACTGGCGGTTGTCGACAGGGTCAATGAGAAGCTCGAGGTTTACCAGCTCAACGCAACCGACTATATCCGCGCCAGGCGGCAGGACACATTTCGCTTCAATTCGATTATCGAACAATCCTGCCTGCTGACCCAGCCCCTGCGCGATGACAAGCTGCTGTGCGCACGCGATTCAAACATCGTCATCCTCGACCGGGAGGGCAAGGAGGTCGGCGTTTTCGCGGCAGACATCGATGATCCCCTGGCCATGCACGCCAGTTCACACATCGTGGCCGTGCTCGAACACAACAAATTGCATGCGTTTCGTCCGGATGGCGCAAAACTCTACAGCATCGGACGCTATGGCATCGCCCCCGGCGCCTTCGATGGATCGCGCTATGTGTACAGCGCTCACGATCGCGTATATGTCGCTGATGTCGGTAACAACCGGATCCAGATCTTTGCCGCCGATGGCCAGTTCATAGAAGAGATTCAGGCCTGGAAAGAAACCTTCTGGAAGGTCGGACCGCTGGCCGTTGACAGCCAGCAGAACATCTACGTGGCTGATCGGGAGTCGAAAGGGCTCATTCGAAAAATTGATGCAAACTCGCGACAGCGGATAGCAGACATTGGCGACGAAGCAGGCGACAAGCATCGCGCCAAAACCATCTATGCCCTTGATTTTGATACCCAGGATCGCCTGTATGCGCTGGTTGAAACGGCACAAAACCCCTATTCGGTTCGGGTGTTCGCGCAATCGCGGCAGATTGCCGAGTTTGGCGCGGCAGGCGACTACGCAGGCTCGGTGTATTTTGATGAACCCAGGTCGCTGGCCGTCAGTTCGGGGGCCAGAAACAGCGTACTCATCAACGACCCCGAACAGACCCGTATCTTCGTATTCGATTACCACGAAATCCCGGACCCGGCATTCGGCTTGAAGGTCACAGGTGACAGGAAACGGGTCAACCTCAGCTGGGACAGCACCCGCAGCCCGCTGATCGACCATTTTCGAATCGAAGCCGCGACCACGCAAGACGGTCCATTCGAACCGATTGATACCACCCAGGATCTGGCAAAACGCTACGAGCTCGAGCAGATCGGCGCCAGGCAGTGGTTTCGAATAGTCGCGGTCAGCGGCCTCGGGCTCGATTCCAAGCCCTCGGCGGCGCAGCAGAATCGTTTCTTTCCTTTGCTGACACAGTATGAACAGGGCCAATATTCAGACGTCATCACAATGGCCGACAAGCTGCGCAAAAACGATCCGGATAATGGCGATATCCTGCAACTGAAGGCCGACAGTGAATTCGCCACCGGCCAATGGCTGGCCGCCATGACCAGCTATCGCGAACTGGCCGCTGTTGAGGCCTATGCCAGGGCCGCCACAAAACAAATGGTGAGGATACATTTTGAACTCGAACAATTCCTCGAAGCGCGTGAATTGATCGAACCCGTACTGGCGGGGCAGCCCCAGGACCCTTATCCCTATGAGATCTGCGCCCAGATAAGCCTGAAACTCAACGACGCCATCAGCGCGGTCACCTGCGCCGAGGATGGTCTTGCGGTTGCGCCCAACCACCTGTCTTTCCGTTATTTGCTGGGCAAGGCCTACATCGCCGCCGGCGTCAACGATCAGGGCATACTCGAATTCGAGCAACTGCTTGCCAGCACAGACCTGCCGCCACTGCTGGCATTGTCGATTGCCGATGAGCTGATGCAAATCGATCAGTTTGAACAGGCCCTCGCGCAATACCAGGCCCTGGCCGAAGCGCCGACCCATCTGACCCAGGCCCGAATCGGCCAGGCGCACGCCTTGCTCAGCCTGCAGCGCGACGATGAGGCTAGGGCCATTGCCGTCAAGCTGTCCGCATCGACCGACAGCCGCGGCGAGGGTTATTACCTGCTGGGCAAGATCGCCGCCAAGCAGGGCAAACACAGCGAAGCCGTGTTACGCCTGTCACGCGCCTGCAAGCTGCAGCCGCACACAGTGGATGCCTGGGTGTCCCTGGCCCAGGCCTACATGGAGCTCGGCAAGACAGCGGACGCCATCAAAACCCTGGCCCAGGGCATCGAGTCCAATCCAGAGGAATTCGCGCTGCACCTGCAGGCCGGCGAGCTGGAATTGCAGCAGGAAAACCACGCCGACGCGAAGCGTTATCTGGAACGCGCCGTCGCCCTCAATCCAGCGTCATACCAATCGATCATTCTGTACGCCCGCAGCCTGTTCGCCACCCGCGACTACCGCCTCGCCGCGCGTTATGCCGACAGCGCCGCCAAACTGGCGCCCAAGGATACCGGGGTGTTGACCCTGCAGGCCGACATCGCCAACCAGCAGGGCAAGCTGGGCGACGCCATCGAGTTTCTGAAAACCGCCATCACGCTGCAACCGGCGTCAGCCGAACTCCAGTTGCGCCTGGGCAGGGTGTACCTGCACGCCAACCTGTTCGACGCGTCACACGGTCATCTCGAGCGCGCTGCCGCGATCAACCCGGCATGGAGTGACCCGCTGCTGGCGCTGGGGCAGCTGTACAGCAAACGTCGCCAGTTCGACCAGGCCATCAAGGTACTTGAGCAGGCGGTGCAGCTCGATCCCTCGGACAATAACCGCGCGCTGCTCAACAGCGCATTCGCCGACAAGAAAAAATCGCTGGATTTCGAGCACAACGCGCCCCAGCTGATGTTATCCAACCTCAACCTGAAACAGGTTTTTTCGGCCGCCTACAAACAATATGCGGATACGCCGATCGGTTCGGTCACGCTTAAAAATGTCGGCGCCACCGACTATGGTAATTTGCAATTATCCTTCCAGATCAAGGAGTACATGGACTTCCCGGTGTTGCAGGAAATCCCGTTGATCAAGGGCAACGAAACCCGGCATCACGACCTGAAGGTCACATTCAACAACAAGATTCTCGACGTGGATGAAGACATTGGCGTGCAGGTCGAGGTCAAGCTGACGTTTCAGCGCGATGGCCGCAAAGATGACATTCGCCTGACTCAGCCCATGACCATCTATGGCAAGAACGCCATGGTCTGGGGGCAGGCCGATATGGTGGGTTCGTTCGTCACGCCCAAGGACGATACCTTGCGCGATTTCGTGCGCGGTGTGATTAACGAATACCAACCGGAAGTCGGCCCGCTCAACGAAAAGATGGTCTCTGCGATGACCTATTTCAGCGCCATCAGCGCGCTCGGAACGCGTTACATCGTGGACCCCAACACCCCCTACACCAGCCTGCGTGATGATCAGGTCGACTACGTGCAGTTTCCGCGCGAAACCCTGAAACTGAAAAGCGGCGATTGCGATGATCTGTCGGTACTCATGAGTGCCGGCTTGGAAAATCTGGGGATAGAAACCGTGCTGCTCGAAATGCCCGGCCACCTGATGATGATGTTCAATACCGGCTTGCCGGATAGCGAGGCCAGCCTGATCAGCCAGGACCACAGCCTGCTCGCCCTGCACAACGGACAGGTTTGGATACCGCTCGAATCAACCATGGTCAACGCCAGCTTCAACGAGGCCTGGGCCGAAGGCGCGCGCAAGTACCAGGATGCCCTCAAGCAACAGCAGCTCGGTATCATCGATCTCAAGAAAGCCTGGCAGCAATACCGCCCGGTCACATTGCAAAAAGCCGCCTACAGCATCGAACTGCCCGACGACAAACAAATGCAGCCGCGGGTGGACAAGGCCCAGAACCAGTTGCTCAGCCGCAGCATCAACCGCCTGATTCTGCCTTACCAGGCGCTGATCAGAAACAACCCGGGCAACATCGATGCACGCCTGCAGATAGCGATACTGTACAGCCGTTACGGCCTGGCCGATGAAGCCCAGGAAGTATTCGACGCCCTGCACGAAATAGCACCCGACAGCAGCGCCCTGCACAACAATCAGGGTAATCTGCACCTGTTACAGAAGCGCACCGAGCAGGCCATAGAGTCTTATCATAAAGCCGCCGAACTGGATCCGGACGACTCGGGCATCCTGGTCAACCTGTCGATGGCGCATTACCAGAAAGGCGACATGGCCAGGGCGACAAGCTACCTCGACCAGGCGATCAGCGGCGATGCCGGAATGGCCAGCCAGTACAGCGCTTACCAGAAACTACTGAACCAGTGAAGGCGACCTCATGAACGCAATTAAAGTTACCCGATGGGCCCTGGCGCTGACGCTGAGTTTGACGCTCGTTTACCCGGCGCAAGCGCAGATGACTATCACCGAAAAAACGCAGCACAGCGCTTTTAAAGGCCTGTTCCTGACCGTTTGGGCCAGGCTCAAGGCCATTCAACCCAGCCAGCGTCAGATGGCGCGCTCAAGCACTGTGGCCACCGCCGGCATTCGCGGGGCAGAGTCCACAGAATCCCTGCTGCAACCCTACTGGAAGAACGATCTAAGTCAGGACAAGGCGTTTCAAAAACAGATCCAGCAGTTTGCCAGTGCCCAGGATCATATGGATAAAGGTGAGCTCAAGCAGGCCGCGGAAGGCTTTGCCCGGTTCATCAACGACTTCAGCAGCAGCGATCTGGTTGCCAGCGCCTTGTTATCGAAAGGGCTGTGCGAGGCGGCGCTTGGCGACACGGGGGCCGCCAAAACCAGCATCCAGTCCTTTGTCGATGACAATCCCGGCCACCCGCTGGTCGATGAGGCCAGACAGGTTCTGTTGCAGATCAACAGCTGACTCGCGGGTTATACGACAACCCGACCTGCCGACTTAAGCAACGAGGTAACGACACGGATGTATTCACAGCGTTCCCAGGAAAGGGCTCTTTGTCGGGCACTTACCACCGACGCATGCAACGCGCCGAGTCGTAAAATGACCTATTCATTTGAGCAGCTTGCCTGCCCCGACATTCCAACCGCGGCGAATCCGCTGACCCAGACGCAGCGGCCAGTCCTGCCAGCGTGACCGCTTCGGCGGATCCTGATTGAAATCGGCTGTCACCACCCGGGCCTCGGGAATGACCTCCTGAATGGCGCTGACCAGCTCCCGCGTGAGGCCGGGAACGGGCCGGGCACTGACCCACAGCAGGTTGAGCTTTACGTTGAGATCGACATAAGCGACCTTGTGTCCGAACGGGCCCAGACAGTCACGCAACTTGATCATATGGCCCTCGATGACCATGCTGTCTGCCTGCTTGAGCCCGGGGATAATCATCATGAAATCAATATAGGGCTTGCCCTGCGCGTCGCGTGATGGTGCGCGCGTCCACAACGGGCTGGACAGCTGGTAGGCATGGCAGCTCGGCGCGCGCGAATTCTTCATTCCCTTGTCATACCAGTCGCTGCTGCAACCACTGGCTGATATGCCCGATCTCTTCCATGCAGACGCTGTGTTCCATGCCCGGGTACTCGTGCCATTCGAGCGTATAACCCTGTTGTTCGAGCCGACTGCGTGAGCGATAGGCCAGCTCGGGACGCACCACCGGATCACTGTCGCCATGCCCCATAAAGATCGGCGTCGCGCGATTGCATTCGCTGTGTTCCGCCTGCAAGCTGGTCGCGAGCGGCAGATAGGTGGAGAGCGCCATCAGGCCTGCCAGCGGCTTGTTGAAGCGCAGTCCTGTTTGCAGGATGATGGCCCCGCCCTGGGAGAAACCGGCCAGCACGATACGCTCGCTTTTGATGCCCTCCGTGATCTGCGCTTCGATCAACCTCTCCAGCGATTGTTGCGACGCGCGAATACCCGCTTCATCCTGATCACTGCCTATATCCATGGCCAGAATGTCATACCAGGCACGCATGACATAGCCGTTATTGATGGTCACCGGCATCATCGGCGCATGTGGAAAGATGAAGCGGATCGACAACGTCGATGGCAACCTCAGTTCGGGCACAATGGGCTCGAAATCATGGCCATCGGCGCCCAAACCATGCAGCCAGATCACACAGGCGTCGGGCTGACCCGAACCGTGGTTTAGAACCAGGGGACTGTCGTTCATGCATTCACTCGCAAATTGTGGGCTTTCGACATTACACGCCACGCATGGACAGCGCAAGCAAGCCTTGTGCAGGCGCCATCGGAACAACATAATAGCCGCTTTCAACCCTGTCGATGGAACATCACCTTGTTGCCACGTTACAACACAGCCCGATTCCTCGCCCTGCTGCTGGCCGGCCTGCTGCTGAGCGCGGGGCTGAATGCCTGCGGCAACAAGGGGCCGCTGAAAAAACCGCAGCCATCGACCACTCAAGCGGAATAGATTCTTGGATTTCTTCAATTACAAAGAAAACGCCCTGCACTGCGAGGATGTCGCACTGACGGCGCTGGCCGAGCAGTATGGCACGCCCCTGTACGTCTATTCACGGGCCACGCTGGAACGCCACTGGCGCGCCTTCGACCAGGCCCTGGCCGAGCGCCCGCATCTGGTCTGTTATGCGGTGAAGGCCAATTCCAACCTGGCGCTGCTGAATGTGCTGGCGCGCCTCGGCAGCGGTTTCGACATCGTCTCCGAAGGCGAACTGCAGCGCGTGCTGCGCGCCGGCGGCAGCGCCAAGAAGGTGGTGTTCTCGGGTGTCGGCAAGCAGGAACACGAGATCCGCATGGCCCTGCACCACGGCATACGCTGCTTTAACATCGAGTCGGAACAGGAACTGCACGACCTGGCGGCCATCGCGGCCGAGATGGGCAAATCCGCGCCGGTATCGTTTCGCGTCAACCCGGATGTCGATGCCAAAACCCATCCCTACATCTCGACCGGCCTCAAGGAGAACAAATTCGGCATCTCGATCGAGGACGCCGAACGCCTGTATCACGAGGCGGCACAGATGCCCGCCATCGACGTGCGCGGCATCGACTGCCACATCGGGTCACAACTGACCGAGTTATCGCCGTTCGTCGATGCCCTCGACCGCGTGCTGGTGCTGGTCGGGAAACTCGAGGCGCAGGGCATCAGAATCCGCCATCTCGACCTCGGCGGCGGGCTTGGCATACGTTACCGTGACGAGAATCCACCGTTGCCCGATGAATGGGCCAGCGCGCTCAATGACCGCCTCGCCAGCTTCAAGGGTGAGATCATCATCGAACCGGGGCGCGCCATTGCCGCCAACGCCGGCATCCTGCTGACCCGGGTCAACGCGCTGAAACACAGCCAGCACAAAAACTTCGCGGTGGTCGATGCCGCCATGAACGACCTGATGCGCCCGGCCCTGTACGGCGCCTGGCAGGCGATCATTCCTGTCGACCTCCGGTCAAAGGCTGAGCCACAGCAATACGACGTGGTCGGCCCAATCTGCGAGACCGGCGATTTTCTCGGCAAGGATCGCGAGCTTGCACTCGCGGGCGGGGAACTGCTGGCGGTGCGGTCGGCCGGGGCCTACGGCTTCTCGATGAGCTCCAACTACAACAGCCGCGCCCGCGCCGCCGAGGTCATGGTCGATGGCGACCGCTATCACCTGGTGCGCGAACGCGAAACCTTCGAGGACCTGGTGCGCGGGGAATCACTGCTGCCATGAAGCTGGCATTCAGCAAGATGCACGGCCTGGGCAACGACTTCATGGTCATCGATGGCATCAATCAGCAGGTTGATCTGGGCGCGCAGCGCATCGCCGCACTGGCCAATCGCAACTTCGGCGTGGGTTTCGACCAGTTACTGCTGGTCGAACGCCCACGTTCCGACAACGCCCGCTTTCGCTACCGCATCTTCAATGCCGATGGGGGCGAGGTGGCGCAGTGCGGCAACGGCGCGCGCTGTTTCGCCCGTTTCGTGCGTGAAAAAGGCCTGACGGACGAACGGATTATCACGGTCGAAACCAATACCGGCCTGCTCACACTGCGCATGATCGACGCTACCCGGGTCGAGGTGAACATGGGCATCCCGGCCTTTGAGCCGGCCGACATTCCGCTCGACATGCCGTCACGGCGGTCGATTTATCAGCTCGATATCAACGGCCAGCCGGTGGTGTTCAGCGCGCTGTCGCTGGGCAACCCGCATGCGGTCATACTCACCGACGATGTCGCCACCGCTGCCGTGCGCGAGCTGGGACCGATTCTTGAATCGCATCCGGCGTTCCCCGAGCGTGTCAATGTCGGCTTTATGCAAATCGTCAATCGCAACGAATTCAAACTGCGCGTGTTCGAGCGCGGATCGGGCGAGACCCAGGCCTGCGGCAGCGGTGCCTGCGCGGCCATGGTGGCCGGTCATCAGCTGGGCCTGCTCGACACCCAGGCGCGCGCCGAATTGACTGGCGGCGAACTGCTGCTGAGTTGGCAAGGGGAAGGCAAGCCGGTTATGATGACCGGCGACACCGCCATGGTGTACGAGGGGGAAATAACACTGTGAATAAAATAACCAATGTCGAACGGGTAGAAGTCATCGAACCCGACGAAACATCCATCATCGACTACCTGAAGAAACACCCGGATTTACTCGAACGCTATCCGGAGGTGCTCAAGCAACTGACCTTTACCCACGACAGCGGCGCGGCAATCTCGCTGGTTGAACGCCAGCTAAAACTGATTCGGGATGAGAATCAGGGCATGAAAAACAAGCTGTCCTCACTGGTCCATATCGCCCGCGAGAACGAAGAACTCGGCCAGCGATTCCATCGCCTGACGCTGGAGCTGATGGCGGGAGACGATCTGCATGACATCATCGCCATGACGCGTGACCAGGTGCAGACCTTCTTCTACACCGACCACGTCGGCTTTCGTTTTCACGACGGCCTGCGCGACAAGCTCAAGGGTCTGGAAGCAAGCATCATCGACAGCGACAACAAACACAGCCCCAGGCTGCGTGACTGGATGGCCAAACGGAAACCCGTATTCGGTCCGTTCGATCCTGGCATGCATAAACAATTGTTCGGCGAGCAGGGCCAGATTCAGTCTGCGGTGCTCATTCCGCTGCATCACACGCGCGATTTCGGCCTGCTGGTGCTGGGCAGCCGCAGCCGCGATCGTTTCGCCGACAACATGGGCACCGTGTTTCTGACCCAACTGGGCGAACTGATCAGCGCCAAGATCTGCAATTTTCTGAGTTGAATGTCACTGCAGCCGCTGATCGCCGATTTTGAGCGCATGCTGCGCAGCGAACGCTACTACTCACCCCACACCTGCAAAAATTATCGACGGGATCTTGAGCTGTTCGCCGCATTCATCAGCGATCGCGGCATCGACGACTGGCTCAAGGTCGACTACAACGACGTATCGGCCTTCACCGCGAAACGATTTCGCCAGGGCTGCAAGGGCAACACCATCCAGCGCGAGTTGTCATCGATTCGCGGGTTTTACAACCACCTGATCCGCCAGCACAAGGCGCAACGTAACCCGGCCCAGGACGTCAAGGCGCCCAGATCGGAAAAGAAGCTGCCGCAGACCTGCGACAGCGAACAGCTCGACCGCCTGTTTAAGGAACACGGCAACGATGATGATCTGCGTATTCGCGATCTGGCCATGTTCGAGCTGATGTATTCCTCCGGCCTGCGTCTGGCCGAACTGGTCAGCCTCGACCTCGACAGTATCGACCTGCGCCAGCGTCACATGGCCGTCACCGGCAAGGGCTCGAAAACCCGCCACCTGCCGGTCGGTCGCAAGGCCGTCGACGCAATCAATCGCTGGCTCAGGGTACGCGGCAACCTGGTTAAGGACACCACCGAATCAGCCCTGTTCACGGCGCGCAGCGGCAGGCGTCTGTCGCATCGCTCGGTACAGAAACGCCTGCAGCAGTTGAGCCAGCAACAACAGCTCGGCGGGCATATCACACCGCACGTGTTGCGCCATTCGTTTGCCACCCACATGCTCGAATCGAGCGCGGACCTGCGCGCGGTGCAGGAACTGCTCGGCCATGCCGACATCGGCACCACGCAGATCTATACCCATCTGGATTTTCAGCATCTCGCCCAGGTCTACGACCAGGCGCACCCACGGGCGAAAAAAAGATCAGGCTCGTCTTGAATTAAACCCTGTCGGCCCTATATCGCATCATTCGTTCACGTCATTCAAGGATTCAACATTGCAACAGTTCAGAGGCACGACCATCCTGTCGGTGCGCCGCGGCAACAGCGTCGTCATTGGCGGCGACGGCCAGGTCACCATGGGTAACACGGTCATGAAAGGCAATGCGCGCAAGGTGCGCCGCCTGCACAAGGGCCAGGTCATCGCCGGTTTCGCCGGGGGCACGGCCGACGCCTTCACCCTGTTCGAACTATTCGAGGCCAAACTGGATAAACACAGTGGCCAACTGGTGCGCGCCGCCGTCGAGCTGGCCAAGGACTGGCGCACCGACCGCGTGTTGCGCCGTCTGGAAGCCCTGTTGTGCGTGGCCGACAGGGAGTCATCGCTGATCATCTCGGGCAACGGTGACGTCATCGAACCCGAGGATGACCTGATGGCCATAGGTTCCGGTGGACCCTTCGCCCAGGCCGCCGCGCGCGCCATGCTGGATACCACCGAACTCGACGCCCGCGAGATCGTCGATCGCGGCCTGCAGATCGCCGGCGACATCTGCATCTACACCAACCAGAATCGCACCATTGAACAGCTGGACTTTTGATCGGAACCAGGCAACGTGGAAAACAAACAGATCACCCAATCCCCCATGACCCCGCGCGAAATCACGCAGGAACTCGACAAACACATCATCGGCCAGGATAACGCCAAGCGCGCCGTGGCCATCGCCCTGCGCAATCGCTGGCGGCGCATGCAGGTCTCGGCCGAGCTGCGCAACGAGATCACGCCCAAGAACATACTGATGATCGGCCCCACCGGTGTCGGCAAGACCGAGATCGCTCGGCGCCTGGCCAGGCTCGCCAATGCGCCTTTCGTCAAGGTCGAGGCGACCAAGTTCACCGAGGTCGGTTACGTCGGACGCGATGTCGAGTCCATCGTGCGCGACCTGGTCGACGTGTCGGTCAAGATGATGCGCGAGGGCGAGATGAACCGCGTCAAACATCGCGCCGAGGACGCCGCCGAAGAGCGCATTCTCGACGTGCTGCTGCCGCGCCCCAGCGATTTCGAGCAGGAAGCCGGCGACAGCGCCAGCGGTACCCGGCAGAAGTTTCGCAAGATGCTGCGCGAGGGCAAACTCGACGACAAGGAAATCGAAATCGACATTAAATCGCCCAGCATCGGGGTCGAGATCATGGCCCCACCAGGCATGGAAGAGATGACCAGCCAGTTGCAGGGCCTGTTCCAGAACATGGGTTCCAGCAAGACCAGGACGCGCAAAATGGCCGTCAAGGATGCGCTCAAACACCTGGTCGACGAGGAAGCCGCAAAGATGATCAACGAGGACGACCTCAAGGCTGCCGCCATGGAAAATGCCGAACAGAACGGCATCGTGTTCCTCGACGAGATCGACAAGATCGCCAAACGCCAGGAGACCTCCGGCTCCGATGTATCCCGCGAAGGCGTGCAGCGCGATCTGCTGCCGCTGATCGAGGGCTGCACCGTGTCCACCAAGAGCGGCATGATCAAAACCGATCATATCCTGTTCATTGCATCCGGAGCATTTCATCTGTCCAAACCCAGCGACCTGATACCGGAGCTGCAGGGTCGTCTGCCGATACGTGTCGAGCTAGACGCCCTGTCAGTGGGCGACTTCGTCAGGATTCTGAAGGAACCCAATGCCTCGTTAACGGAACAATACAGCGCCCTGATGGCCACCGAGGAGGTCACCCTGGAATATACCGATGACGGCCTGCAACGCCTGGCCGAGGTGGCCTACGAGGTCAACGAAAAACAGGAAAACATCGGCGCGCGCCGACTGTATACGGTGATGGAGCGATTGCTCGAAAGCGTCAGCTTCGAGGCCTCCGACATGCGTGGACAGCATGTCACCATCGATGAAACCTACGTAAACGAACATCTCGGCGAACTGTCCAAGGACGAAGACCTGAGCCAGTACATCCTTTAAATCCAGCCAGCGAGTCCATCATGAGCGCGATCAAACCCACTGAAATCAATTTCCACAAGGTCTCCCGCATACTCGAACTGACTTTCAACGACGGCTCGCATTTCGAGCTGCCGGCCGAATACCTGCGCGTGTATTCACCCTCGGCAGAGGTTCAGGGCCACGGCCCGGGTCAGGAAGTTCTGCAGATCGGCAAGGAAGACGTCAACATCACACGCCTCGAACCCGTCGGCCATTACGCCATCAACCTGGCCTTTGACGATAACCACGACACCGGCATCTACAGCTGGGATTATCTTTACCAGTTGGGCGCGCACCATGATAAAAAATGGCAAAGCTACCTCGACCGCCTCAAGCAAGCCGGTTACACGCGCAAGCAAAACAAGCTGGAAAGCTGACCCCGCGACCGCCGGTCCTGAATGCCGGGCGGTCTTCAATTAGAGCCTCTGGCGCTTGCAACTGCTGACCACCGGGGCAACTTCTGGTAATGTTCGCCCACGATAATCCTGAGACGGTTTCATGAGCGACGAATCCACCACCCATTTCGGTTTTCGCCAGGTCGACAGCGAGCAAAAAGCCGGTCTCGTCGCCGGTGTCTTTGACTCCGTGGCGAGCCGCTACGACCTGATGAACGACGTCATGTCGCTCGGCATACACCGCCTGTGGAAGCGCTTCACGCTGGAGCTGTGCGGGTTGCGCGAAGGGCAACTGGTGCTGGACCTGGCCGGCGGCACCGGCGATCTCGCCATCAAGCAGGCGCGCCTGGTGGGCGACAGTGGTCACGTGGTACTGGCCGACATCAATGCCTCGATGCTGCGTGAAGGCCGCGACCGTGTCATCGACAAGGGCCTGATCAAGCGCATCTCGACCAGCCAATGCAATGCCGAGATCCTGCCATTTGCCGATAACAGCTTCGATTGCATCACCATCGCCTTTGGCCTGCGTAATGTCACCGACAAGGCCAAGGCCCTGCAATCGATGTACCGCGTGCTCAAACCGGGCGGCCGGCTGTGCGTACTGGAATTCTCCAAACCCCTGTACCAGCCACTGGAAAAGGTCTACGATTTTTATTCATTCAACATTCTGCCACGCATGGGCCAGCTCATTGCGCAGGACCGCGACAGCTACCAGTACCTGGCAGAATCCATACGCATGCATCCGGATCAGCAGGCCCTGAAGGCCATGATGACGGATGAGGCCGGGTTCGACGAGGTCGAGGTCATCAACATGAGCGGTGGCATCGTTGCCCTGCACCGCGGCTTCAAATACTAGGCGCCCCTTCCATGCACGATTTTGGTCATGCCGATGTCCAGTACGCGGGCTTTCCTCGCCGCGCCCTGGCAATCAGCCTTGACAGCCTGCTGGTGACGCTGCTGAGCTCGGCCGTACTGGCCGCTGTGTTCGGGTTCGAATACCTGGTCGAATTACACCAGGCCGGAAAAACGCCCTCTGTGGACTGGCGCGCGGCGACCATTGAACAGTCAATCACCGCGGTCTGGTTCATCGGCTTTTGGGCCTGGTGGATGGCCACACCCGGCAAACAGCTGTTCGATTGCCAGATCGTCGATGCCACCACCCTGCGCCGCCCGCGATTCAGTCGCCTGGTGCTGCGTTATATTGGTTATATCATCAGCCTGCTACCCCTCGGCCTGGGATTCTTGTGGGTCCTGTTCGACCGCAGGCGACAGGGCTGGCATGACAAGATGGCCAACACGCTGGTCATCATGCAGGATGAATCGCTCAAGACCCAGAGCATCGGCACGGACATTTCAGCATGATCGACAGCCTGCTCAAGGAATTGCTCAATCCTCTGATTGGCGTTGCAGAAGTCGGCGCCAACCGGTTGCTGGCATTGGATACCGGGGCCATGCAACACTGTGCCGAACTGCAGGGCCGCATCATCGCCGTTGAATTCATCGACCTCGAACGCTGCCTGTACTTCCACCCCGGAGCATCCGGTATTCGCCTCAGCCTGCAGGCACCGCCGCGCGAGCCCGATGCCCACATCCGCGGTCGCCTGGCGGGCCTGATCAACCTGTCTGCCCACGAGGACAAGGTCCTGACCTCGATACAGGAGCGCATCGAAATCAGTGGTGACGCGCGGGTTGCGCAGAAATTCCAGAAGATTTTAAGCGAACTGGATATCGACTGGGAGGAACAGCTATCCACCATGGTCGGTGATGTGGCGGCGTTTCGTATTGCCCAGGCCATTCGACAGTTGCAGCAACAAACCCGCAACGCCTTCCAATCATTGACCCGATCCGGACGCGAATACCTGCAGGAAGAAACCCGGCAGCTCCCGACCCAGGTCGAATTCGAGGCCTTCAGTCGCTCGGTGTCCGCGCTCAGAAACGACGTCGAGCGGCTCGAAGCCCTGCTCAATCACAAGCTGTCGCGCCGTTCATGATGTCCACGTTGATTCGCCTCATCCACATCAACCTGACTCTGGCGCGTTATGGATTGGACGAGATCATCCTGTCGCTGCACCTGTTCAGCCCGCTGCGTTTTCTGGTGTATTTGAACCCCTATACCTGGCTGCGTGACAAGTCACAGTCGCGCGCGGTGCGTATTCGCCTGTGCATCGAATCGCTGGGCCCCATTTTCATCAAGTTCGGGCAACTGCTGGCGACGCGCCGCGACCTGCTCAGCGATGAGCTGATCGACGAACTGGAAAACCTGCTCGACAAGGTGCCTCCGTTCCCGGTCGAACAGGCTCGCGCCGTCATTGAAAAACAGCTGGGCAAACCCATAGACGAGGCCTTTCTATCCTTCGACAGCAGGGTTCTCGCCTCGGCCTCCATCGCCCAGGTGCATGGCGCTGTATTGCCCGACGGCAGCGACGTTATCGTCAAGATCGTGCGCCCCCGTATCGAGCGCATCATTCGCAAGGACATCGCGTTGCTGATGCTGCTGGCGCGCCTGGCCAACCGATACTGGAGCGACGCCAAACGTATCAAGCCGATCCAGATCGTCGAAGAATTCGAGAAAACCCTGCTCAACGAACTCGACCTGGTGCGCGAGGCCGCCAACGCCAGCGAACTGCGGCGTAATTTTCTCGATTCAGACGATCTCTACGTGCCCGAGGTGTACTGGGACTACTGCAAGTCGAGCATAATGGTCATGGAACGCATCGAAGGCATCCCGGTGACCGACCTCAAGCAGCTCAAGCGGCACAACATCAACCTCGAAAAGCTGTCGCGAAAGGGCGTTGAAGTGTTCTTTACCCAGGTTTACAAGCACAACTTCTTTCACGCCGACATGCATCCGGGCAATATCTTCGTGTCACGAGAAAACCCGGAGAACCCGAAATACATCGCCGTCGATTTCGGCATCATGGGCTCCTTGTCGACCAGCGACCAGCGTTACCTGGCGGAGAATTTCGTCGCCTTCTTCAACCGCGATTACCGGCGCGTGGCCGAGTTGCATGTCGATTCAGGCTGGGTCGATCGCAACACCCGCATCGACGACTTCGAGGCCGCGATCCGCGCGGTCAGCGAACCGATTTTTCAGCGCCCGATCGCCGAAATATCCTTCGGCCAGTTTCTGTTGCGCCTGTTCGAGACCGCGCGCGATTTCAACATGGAAATACAACCCCAGTTGCTGCTGCTGCAAAAAACCTTTCTGCATATCGAAGGCCTTGGCCGCCAGCTTTACCCACAGCTCGACCTGTGGGATACGGCCAAACCCTTTCTCGAAAAATGGCTGAGCGAACAGATGGGCCTGCGCGCCCTGACCAGGGGCCTCAAGCGCAACATTCCCTTCCTGGCTGAACATCTGCCCGACCTGCCACAACTCGCTTTCAAGTTGCTCGACAAGGCGGCCAATGACAAGCTCGAGATTCAGTGGCGCTCGCGCCAGCTCGATGACCTGAAGCTGGAGATTCGTCAGGCCAACCGGCGTACCGTGCGTGCCGTGGTCGGCAGCAGCCTGGTGGTCAGCGCGGTATTGATTGCCGGCCTCGACGGCATCGCACCGATGATGATCGGTTCCGGGGCCTTTTTCCTGCCAGCCATGAGCCTGCTGCTGGCCGCACCCGGCGTCGCCCTGTTGTTATCTGTTTTGCGTGACTAGGGCCTATGAGTACTGAGACGGAGACATGATGAAACTGGCCATTATTCCGGTGACCGCCCTGCAGCAGAATTGTTCGCTGATCTGGTGCGAGGAAACCGCCAGAGCGGCGGTGATCGATCCGGGCGATGACCTCGAACCGATTCGCCAGGCCATTGCCGAACATCAGGTCGAGGTCGAAAAAATACTGATCACACATGCCCATTTCGACCACGCCGGCGGAGCCCAGGCGTTGGCGCAACAACTCGATGTCGACATCGAAGGGCCGCATATCGCCGATCAACCACTCATCGAGCGCCTCAGCGCGCAGGCCGAAGGCTGGGGTTTTGCCCCCGTTGAAAGCTTTACCCCCGCACGCTGGTTGCAACAGGGCGACGAGGTCAGCGTGGGTAACTTGCGCCTGCAGGTACTGCACTGCCCCGGTCATACGCCCGGCCATATCGTGTTCTTTCACGAGCCCTCACGCCTGGCCATGGTCGGCGATGTGTTGTTCAGGGGTTCCATCGGGCGCACCGACTTCCCGCTCAGCAACCACCAGGATCTGCTCGATTCGATCCGCCAGCGGCTGTGGCCGCTGGGCGACGATGTCACCTTCGTGCCGGGTCACGGCCCACTATCGACCATCGGCGCGGAGCGCCAGGGCAACCCGTTCGTTGCTGGCTAGCCTCAGGTAGCGTCAGACGCGCACACGGGGACTCGAAACAAGGGCGAGGGGGCGACATGATTCGTAAATCACTGTTCATCGTAGTGGGCTGGTGTTGCGTGCTTTTAGGCATTATCGGCGTATTTTTGCCGTTGTTGCCAACCACCCCGTTCATGATTCTGGCGCTGGTATTGTTCGCCCGATCCTCACCGCGTTTGCATCGCATGTTGCTGGAAAACCGCTGGTTTGGCCCGGGCCTGCGGCAGTGGGAAAAGGACCGCAGTATTTCTCGCTCGACCAAGTTGCGCGCCATGCTGCTGGTGGTGCTGACCTTTGCGATATCCATCACCATTCTCAGCGCCCGGCCGTTGCTGCAATTGATGCTGCTCGGATTGATGAGCGGGTTGTTGCTGTTGCTGTGGCGCCTGCGCGAGACGCCGCTAGCCGTCCCCGATCAGGTCATCAGGAAATAGGCGCCGATTGCGGCAGCCACCACCGCCAGCGCATACCACAGTGGGCGCATGCCCTCGGCATCAGCCGGTTTCAGACTGCGTGCACGCGGCGTGACTCCCAGCCGGAGATCGTTCAACACATCGATAACCTCGCGAAAGGAGGTAAACCGGTTGGACGACTGCATCTCGATCATGCCACGCAGCAGCGCCTGCAAGGGAGCTGCCAGCGACTCGAAATGTCCTTCTCTGACCAGCAGACCAAAGCTGACCTGCGGCATGACGCCGGTCAGCATGTGGTGAAAGATGATGCCGGCACTATAGATATCGCGCTGAATCGACGCATCGAGCCGACTTTGCGGTTGATACCAGTCGCGCTTGTCATTACCGATGTAGTGCTTGCTATAGCCAAAATCGCTGACCCTGACCTGTCCATGATCATCGAACAGGATATTGCTCGGCCTCAGGTTGCCATGCACTATGCCTTCCTCATGCGCCTTGTGCATGGCATAACACACATCCAGCGCCACCGGCAGGAATGCCTCCAGCGTCCAGGCCCTCGCCAGGCGGTCCTTGAGGCTACCGCCCGATAGATATTCCATGGCCACGATAAAGGTATCACGCTTGCTGGATACACCCAGTATGTGCACGATATGCTTGTACGCTATCGCCTTCAATTGTTGCACCTGGCGCAAACCGGCATGTGTACCCATGCGTTTCTTGGCCACCATCAGGCCATCACTGTCCTTTTCGCTGAACAGGTACAATGAGCCATACTGGTTATGCGTGATCACATCCAGCAATTCAAACGACTCTGCCAATGGCCCTAGCGCGGCATTCGCCTCGGCTCTCTCGATAGGCTGAACATGCGAACCCTTGAGCAGTCGCAACAGGCGCTGAGACACCTCGCCAGCCGAGCGTGGTCGGCGGCGTGGTTCGGTCTGCAGGCACTGACTGATCAGATCCGCCAGCGGCTGCGGAAAACCGGCCAGCGCAGTGCCGGGTTTTTCACCGCGCAAACCGGGCTTTTGGCGGGTAAAAAACTCATACATCAGGGCGCCCAGTGAATACAGATCGCTCAACGGGCCGACATGTTGCGGGTCATTCAAGTGTTCCGGCGACAGGTAATCCGCGGCGCCGATGATCGTGTCCGCATCGCCCTGTCCATAGGACTCCAGCCAGGCCACCCCGAAATCAACGATATACACATGCCCCTTGTCATCGACCAGGATGTTGTCCGGATTGAGATCGCGATGCACCACGCCATTGTGGTGCGCATAGGCCAGACCGCGGCTGATCTGCAGCATCATGTGAATAGCGTCGGCCAGTGACACCTCGTCTGCCGCGCCCAGCGCGCTGAGCGTGCGGCCCTCGACGTAGTCCATGATGAAATAGGGGCGCTCACCGCTCATCCCATGATCGATGATACGCACAATATTGGGATGATCGAGACGCGAGATGACCAGCGATTCGCGCAAAAACAGGTCATTCGCCTGTTCGTCGAGCTGATAGCCGGCTGACAGAAACTTGATCGCGACCGTACGTTCGGGGGATTGCTGGTGAGCCCGGTAGACCGTGGCCATACCGCCCTGGCTCAATACGGCGAGGTTGTCATAACCTTCAATTTGCATGATTGAAGAACTACATGTAAGTGAATAAACCGAGTATAGCTGTTTGAAGCCTGTCTGCTTCGGCCAAGTCGATTTAAACGCTGCACGGTGGTTGTAGGCCGCCAGTCGTCACATTTCGCCAAAAAACCACGGGTAAACGCCAGCCAATCTGATTTATAGTGGCGGCATGAGCGCGTCAATCAAGAAACAGGCCGTCCGACTGCTCAATCCGTTTCGCGGTGTCATGAATATCATTGAGTACGAGGGCGCCGAGGCGGTGACCATCGATGGTGTCAACTGGGACATCTATGTGCGTGATATCAGCCTGACGCGCGATCTGGATGAAACCCGCAACATTCTGATCACCGAAATCCGCTTTGGTCACTGGTCGCAACAAACCGGGCTAAGACGAGGACCCATTTATCCGTCCGATGATTTCGAGCTCATGGAACAGCAGGGCAGCCGCGTCTACCAGTACCTGCTGGATCATCATCACGAGATACCGTTTGCACTCAGCGACCGTTACGAGCTGTGGCTGCTCGATCAAAAATACCAGCCGCTGGCCCTGCTGGGCTCCTCGTACAACCCTGAGCGCCTGCACTACGACCAGTCATTAAGCTGGACCTCGGGCAACGCCTGCCGCGTGCATTTTGCCGAACGGGTGGCAAGCGAGGCCGGGGGAGGCATATCGACCGCGCAATGCCTGGAAGACTATGTGCGTTGCTTTGCCGGTGAAAGGCCGCGCGCGCAATGGTTCCGGCGCGGTGACGGGGAGGCACAGGGGCTGACCGGCATCAACCTGCCGCAGGCGCTTGAACAACGCCGTCTGGGTAACGCATGTTTCCCTGAATATTTCGTGCGAGACGCCTCCGACTCGCTCAATCATGCCGTCGATTTTGCCCTGTATCTGAAGTTTCTGTCGCCCTACCTGTTAACCCTGCCAGACCTGACGCAGGAACAGCGACGATTCTACGAAAAGGCGGCTCGGCGCCATGCCCTCAGCGTGGACAGGTTATATCGACTGTATCCCGAAACCTGTGAGCGCAAACATATCGATGCGGCAAGAATCGAGGCGCGCCTTCGCAAACGCCAGCCCACGAGCCGCGATGAGGATACGTCGATGTCGCCGGAATACATCGAACTCAATATCTCGCGCACGAATTGACAACGCAGGGAGAACCCTGCCAACGGCAAGCCGCCGGTGGCAGGGTCAGCGAACGATCAGATATCTTCCGCCACCATCTTGATCGCCCCACAGGGGCATTCAGTGGCGCATAACGAACAACCTTTGCAGTAGTCGTACTTGAACTCGAAGCCCTGACCCGGCCCGAGCTTGCGTACCGAGTTGTCGGGACAGACACCGTAACAGTTATCGCACTCGAAGCAGTTACCACAGGACATGCAGCGGCGGGCCTCGAACAGCGCGTTTTCCTCTGTCAGATCGCCCACGACCTCGGCAAAACCCGAGGTTCTGCGCACTGCATCCAGCACCGGGCGCATGGTGCGCGGCGCATCGGAGTAGTACCAGGTGTTGAGCTTGTCGAAGCTTGCGACCTCGTGTTTCGGAGCGGCCGCATAGGTATCGCCGCGCAGGTAGGCGTCGATATTGCGCGCGGCTTTTTTGCCGTGGCCAATCGCGGTTGTGACGGTACGATTACCAGGGGTCATGTCGCCGGCGGCGAATATGCCCTCTACCCCGGTCTGCATGGCCGGGTTGATCAGCACCACGCCATCCTCGGTCGACAGGCCTTCGATGTTCGCCAGCGAATCGATATCGACCTGTTGCCCGGTGGCCAGCACCAGCACGTCGGCCTGCATGGTTTCGTATTGACCCGTGGGAATACTCTTGCCACCTTCCGTTGCGACGCGCACTTCCAGCGTCAGGGTCTTGCCTTCGACCTTGACGATCGAACGCAGGCAGGTCAGGTGCGCGCCTTCCTCCAGCGCCTCGCTGATCTCGGAGGGGTGTGCCGGCATGTGTTCGCGGCTGCTGCGCACAATGACATCGGTTTCGAGAGCGCCCAGACGCAGGGCGCTGCGCGCAACGTCCATGGCCGTATTGCCACCACCGTATACGACCACGCGGCCCTTCAGCTGGGTCGGGTTTTCGATCTCGGTATCGCGCAACACGGTCAGCGCCTCGAGCACCGGCAGATCGCCTTCAACATCGAGCGGAATGCGATTGGGCAATTGCGCGCCAATGCCAAGCAACACGGCATCGAAGCCACCCTCATCACGCATTTTCAACACGTCATCGATTCGCGTATTCAGGCGAATCTCGACGCCCATGTCCTCGATACGTGCGATCTCGGCACGCAGCTTTTCGCGCGGCATGCGGTACTTGGGAATGCCGTAGCGGATCATGCCGCCGGCCTTGGCCGATGCATCAAAAATGGTAACAGAGTGACCCATTCGACGCAGATGATAGGCCGTGGCCAGCCCTGCCGGACCAGCGCCCACGATCATGACCTTCTTTCCCGTATCGGCGCCAGGCTGCATACGCCAGTCGTATTTCAGGGCCTGATCGCCGAGAAAACGCTCGACCGAATTGATGCCCACGGCATCGTCCAGTTGCACTCGGTTACAGCCTCCTTCACAGGGGTGGTAACACACCCGCCCCATGGTAGCCGGCATCGGGTTGTCGTCCATGATCTGACGCCAGGCAGCCTCGTAATCGCCCTGCTCGGCATGCGCCAGCCAGGCCTGGATATTCTCACCGGCCGGGCAGGCCTGGTTGCAAGGCGGCAGGCGATCGACATACACCGGGCGCTCGGTACGCCAGCTACCGGTTTTGTTGAGCAGACTGGTGCCGGCATCCAGCGTGACGGCAAAGGGTTTGGCTTGTACGATTTCTTCGTTCATCATTCTTCTCCCTCGTGGGACAGCAGGTCGAAACGCTTGATGTTGCGGTCGGCAATCGCCTGCAATTGTTCGAGCTGGTGGTAATTGTCGGGTTTGAGCACATGCGCGAAACGGCGCTGCAGCTTGAGATATTCCTCGACCTTGACCCGGCGGCGGATCTTGGTCACCGCGCTGATCTCGCCATACTCGGCTTCGAACAGCGGGTACATGCCGGATTCCGAGCCCAGACGCGCGATCTTGACCGTGTCACCCGGTTTCGAACCCCAGCCCAGCGGGCAGGGTACGAAGATCTCGATATAACGCGCGCCACGATAACCCATGGCCTTGGTGACCTTGTATTCGAGGTCGTGCAGGTCATGCACCGAGGCGGTGGCAACGTAGGGAATGCCGTGCGCCATGGCGACCAGCGGCACGCTCTTGCCGGTATTGAACTCGTTACCAGGATTGTCGCCGACCGGCATGGTGGTTGCCGTGCGCGCGCCACCCGGGGTCGCGCTGGAACGCTGCACGCCGGTGTTCATGTAGGCCTCGTTGTTGTAACAGATGTACAACACATCGTCGTTGCGGTCGAACATGCCCGACAGGCAGCCGAAGCCGATGTCGGTGGTACCACCGTCACCGCCCTGGGCAATGACGCGCACATCCGGGCGCCCCTTGGCCTTCATCGCCGCGGCGATACCGGAGGCCACGGCCGCCGCGTTGCCGAACAAGGAATGGATCCACGGAATCGACCATGCCGTTTCCGGGTAAGGCGTGGTAAACACCTCGAGACAGCCGGTTGCATTGGCTGCGATCAACTGGTTACCGGTGGCGCGCATGGCGGCATCGATAGCGAAACGCGCGCCAAGGGCCTCGCCGCAACCCTGACAGGCGCGGTGACCGGAGTCGAGCGAGTTGGAGCGGTCCATGGTGGCCTGCACAGTGCGCTGGGCGTCGTCGAGCAAGCGGTTGCCGACGGTCAAGGTGCCGGTCTGGTAAAACTTGACCCGCTGATTAGTTTCGGGAATTTGTGACATGATCTCCCCCTATATGGTCTTGGCGGCGGCGACAACGCCGACATCGGAAAGGATATTTTCAGCGGTCGCGCCGGAGCGTCGATTCTGCTTTTCGCGCGCAAGCTCACGATTGACGATATCCATGTTGATATCGTGAAAATGATTGTGTCGCAGTTCGTCTCGCACCCCTTTTTCGAACATGCGGCGCAGATTTTCGCGCGTAATCGGCCGCCCACCCAGACCGCCGATGACGGAATGCACACGAACATCCATGCCCGCCAGCGCGCTATTCACGTTGTTGGCGAGGATGCCGCCCATGCCCACGGCCAGGCTCTTCTCGAACACTATGACCCGTTTGGCATGCTTGACGGCGTCACGCAGTGCCTGAGACGGGAACGGACGGAAACTGCGAATGGTCAGCGCGCCGATGGAGAAGCCATCATCGCGCATCCCGGCCAGCACCTCTTTCATGGTGCCGATGACCGAACCCATGGTGATGACCACGGTTTCGGCATCGCTGCAGCAATCGAACTGCTTGATCAATCCACCGGAATCGCGGCCAAAAATGGCCTCGAACTCAGCCGCCTGTTGCGGGATCAGGTCGAGCGCATCGAGCTGTTTCTTGTGGCTCAGGAAACGCACCTCGGCAAACGCCTCGGGGCCGACCATCGCGCCCATCGACAGCGGTGACGACGGGTCAAGTACCTGGCGCGGTTCGAACGGCGGCAGGAAGCGATCGACCTCGGCCTGTTCTGGGATATCCACACGCGAGTAGGAGTGGGTCAGGATGAAACCATCCATGCACACCATGACCGGCAGGCTCAGTTCCTCGGCCAGCTTGAAGGCCTGGATGTGCACATCCACCGCCTGCTGGTTGCTCTCGACGAACAGCTGGATCCAGCCGGCATCACGCGCCGACATGGAGTCGCCCCAGTCGTTCCAGATGTTGATCGGTGCGCCGATGGCGCGGTTGCCAACGGTCATGACGATCGGCAGACCCATGCCGGAGGCGTTGTATACGGCCTCCATCATGAACAACATGCCCTGGCTGGATGTAGCCGTGTAACTGCGGGCGCCGGCGGCGGACGAACCGATACAGGCCGACAGCGCGCCGAATTCGGATTCAACGAGCAGGAACTCGCAATGTTCGATTTCACCGCTTTTGACCATCGTACCCAGATCTTCAACGATGTGGGTCTGGGGCGTGATCGGGTAGGCCGAAATGACCTCCGGCCGGCACAGTGCGACCGCCTCGGCGACCGCGTGGGAACCTTCTATCTGTTTCAACATGGTCATCTACTCCTGTGAGTCTAGCGCGGCCTGGCGCGCGGCACGGGCGGCGGCGACATTCATCTCGCCAACGCGGCCGGGGAACTTGGTCATGATCGCTTCGCACACCGAGTCGATCTGAATCTCGTTGCTGATGGCGGTGAATGCGCCCAGCAACACGGTATTGGGTGTCGGACGCTTGAGATGTTTCATTGCCAGTTCGGTTGCGGCGACGGTGGTCACGTGCCCATGCGGCAGGTTTTTTACCGCATCCTGTATGCCCAGCTCAGCGATACTCTTGGAGCTGTTGACCAGCAGGTAACCGTCCTGACGCAACCCACCGAAGACATCGATCGCATGGAACAGGGTCGGATCCTGGATGATCAACAGGTTGGGGTCGAGCACCGGTTCGCGCAGTTCGATCTCCTTGTCATCGATTCGCACGTAGGCAACCACCGGCGCGCCCATGCGTTCCGAGCCGAAGCTGGGCACCGCCTGCGAATGCCGGTTTTCCTGGAAAGCCGCGATGGACAGCATCTCGGCGGCTGACACCACCCCCTGACCGCCCCGGCCATGTATTCTGACCTGAAACATAATTTATCCTCATCTTTGGTAACGTTATTTATTAAACTGCCGCTCTGGCACCAGCTCACCGGATTCGCGTGTGAACCGACATTCCGCTCTCGTGATTACCGGCCGCGAATCCAGCCTCCGGCGCGAGCATGCTATCAAACTCTACTTATGCGTCCATTAATTACTTTAATTAAGCTTATCGATAATCCCGGCATATCGTTATTAAACCAACTCAAGGTTTAACCACACCGACAGACATCGAGTTTTCGCATTGCCGCTCGTCGCCTGCGAACTGACCGGCGCCCTGCACACAATCGGCATGTACACATCCTTCATGTGCGTAGTCGCGATGTTTCGACATGCCGCCAATGCCCGGGTTCATACTGTTGGTTGGGTCCAGTGCACGGTAAAACGCCTGCAAACCCGGCTTGGCCTTGTACAGATGGCCGACGTTATGCTCAGCCGGATACTCCGCACCGCGCCGGTCGAGCAGTTCGAGCATGCGCTTTTTAAGCGCTCCGGCATTGACACCTTTTTTCAGGATGTAATCCTGGTGCAGCACATGGCACATGAAATGACCGTAATACAGGCGATGCTGAATCTGGCTATCGATCTCTTCCGGCAGGTTTTCCAGCCAGTCGCGTTCGTTGCGCCGCAGCGCGATATCGAGCGCCAGAATCTCTCCCACCTGCTGTTGGTGCACCGCCTGGTAACGTATCGCGGCGCCTGCCGCGGCGAAGCGGTGCAGACCGGCGATTTTGGCCTCGCGCGCGCTGCATTCGAAGCTGTCGCCATCGCGTTGTTCGAAGAATGTCGCCAGGTACGTCCGCGCCTCGTCGATACCGCTATCGCGCATTTTCAGAATAAGGTGGTGCTGGTAACGCTCGCGCCACTCACGCATGCGCCGGGGCAGCACATCCGGCCACACCCGGCTGAACAACTGCAACACCCGGTCAGCCAGGTTACGCGGCAGCCAGGCCAGCTTGTTGAGCCGCGCATCGAGTGCGCCCTTGATCGCGAAAAGCCTGGGCAACCAGTCGGTTCCGAGCTTGTCGATCATCAGCAGCGTATCCTTGCCATACACATCGGCGATATCGAAGGCCTCGCGATGCATGTATTCGGCACTGACCGGCAGCGTGTCGAACCCGCTCAGAATCGCGCGGCGCAGCTCGGCCAGGTCATCAGCGCTATTGGCGCCAATGTAAAAAACCTGCTCACGATCATTCACCGGATAAGTGTCCAGGCGCACCGCGAATACCGCGAGTTTGCCTGCACAACCCGACGATTCGTGCAGGCGCGAGGTATCGGCATTAAAACGCGCCGGGGTATCGGCATCGACATCACGCAGCTTGGCCGCGTACCCGGTATCGGAGGCCTTGCCGGCATCATCACGAATGTCTGCCGGGTCATAATCACCGTCCTGCAAACGACCCAGAATCTGCTCAGGGTCTTCGCCAAGTTCAACACCCAGATGGTTGACCAGCTCCAGTTGCCCGTTCGAATCGATGCGCGCATACAGCGACAGCTCGGTATAGGAAGGCCCGCGCTCGACCAGCGACCCGCCCGAGTTGTTGCAAACCCCGCCCACGATGGAAGCGCCAATGCAGGATGAACCGATCACGGAATGTGGCTGTCGACCCAGCGGGGCGAGCAGCTTTTCCTGGGCGAACAATGTCGAACCGGGGAAGCCAATCACCTGCTGGCCGTCACGCAACAACTGGATCTGATCCATGCGCCGGGTATTGATCAACACCACGTCACGGTCGTAACGGCCATTGGGGGTCGAACCTTCGGTCAGGCCGGTGTTGGCGGCCTGCATGATGACCACCTTGTCGAAGCAGACGCAGGCTTCCAGCACGCGCCACATTTCAATCAGGTTACCCGGCTGCACCACCGCCAGGGCCTCGCCCTCGCCGGAGCGAAAGCCCTTGCGAAAGCGCTCGGTCTCGGCGGCCGAGGTCAGCACATGGCGGCGGCCGGCGATGTCGCGCAGCCGGGCCAGCAGTTTGTCGTTGTCGATGGTTTTGCGTGAATACATGGCGACCTTAGTTTCCGTACGCGACCGATGGCAGCCAGGTCACCAGCTGCGGAAAGGCGAACACCAGTCCCAGACCGATCAGCTGCATGATGATGAACGGCACAACCCCACGATAGATTTCGGTGAGCTTGACCCCCGGCGGACAGACGCCCTTGAGATAGAACAACGCAAAGCCAACCGGCGGCGTCAGGAACGAGGTCTGCAAGGTTACCGCAACCAGCAGCGCGAACCAGACCAGGTTGGGATTGTCGACCACGCCATAGCCGTCCACCGCCAGATCCAGTCCGCCAATAACCGGGCCGAGCAGCGGCAACATGATCAGGCTGATCTCGATCCAGTCGAGGAAAAATCCGAGCAGGAACACCACCAACAGTATCACAGCGATCAGCTCATACGGCCCCAGGCCGAGACCGGTCAGCGCCGACTCGATCAGTTCATCGCCGCCGCACTCGCGCAGCACCAGCGCAAACACCGTGGCGCCGACAAAAATGGCAAAGATATAGGCCGAGGTATTCATGGTGTTCATGACCACCTCTTTCAGCACCTGCCAGTCAAGTCGACGGTACAGCTTGGCCAGCACGGTCGCACCCAGCGCACCGATGCCCGAGGCCTCGGTTACCGTCGCAATCCCCATGAAGATCGAACCCAGCACCGCCAGGATCAGCATCGCTGGCGGCAGAATATCCAGCATCACGCGCAGCACATCCTTAAGCTCGATGGCCTTGTGATCGGCGGCCAGCGGCGCGTTTTCCGGTTTTAACAAACCATAGATGTAGATGTAACCCAGATACAACAGACCCAAAATCATGCCCGGAAACACCGCGCCCATGAACAGATCGCCAACTGACACGCCAAGTTGATCACCCATGATGACCAGCATAATCGAAGGCGGTATGAGGATACCGAGACAGCCCGAGGCAGCAATCGTGCCCAGCGCCAGCGGTTTGTGGTATTGCTGCTTGAGCATGATCGGTAACGACATGACGCCAAGCAACACCACCGATGCGCCTATGATACCGGTCGATGCCGCGAGGATGATTCCGATCAGGGTCACGGTGATAGCCAGGCCGCCCTTTACATTGCCGAACAGTTTCTGCATCGAATGCATCATGCGCTCAGCCACGCCCGACTTGTCCAGCATCAAACCCATGAAGATGAACATCGGCAGGGCCACCAGCACCCAGTTATCCATAATGCCGAATACGCGCCCGACCAGCAGGCCCAGCGTGTTGTAGTCCAGCCCGGTTACCGTCCAGTCCATGCTGTCGGTCCAGTAAGCCACACCGGTAAAGGCGATACCCACGCCGGCCAGCACCCATGCCACCGGAAAACCGGTGAATAACAGGAGAATGAACGACAGGAACATCGCAATGACGAGGATATTTTCCGGTTCAAGATGCATTGTTTTTGTCCTCGCTCTTGTCTGCGTTATTGGCCTCGTTATCGGAGGTGTTTTGCTCATTACCCGGTTTCAGGTGAAAAAAGCTGCGCAGCGCAGAAACCCGCCCGGGATAAAGTTCTTCGGGTTCCTTGCCATAGTGCAACAACAACAGAATCTCCTGAATCAATCGTGCCAGAGCCGCAATGAACATCAGCACCGCGGTCAGAGGGACCACCGACTTGATGATCCATCGGTATGGCAGTCCGGTAGGATTGGCCGAAGCCTCACCGACCCGCCAGGCCTCGTAGGCCCAACCGATACTATGGTCGAAAAGGATCCACAGGAATGGGAACAACAGCAGCAATATGCCCAGAATCTCCAGAATATGCTGGGCCCGGCGCGGCAGATTCATATGTACGATATCGACCCGAATATGCGAGTCATTGGTGATCGAATAGGCCATACCAAACATGAAAGCGATGGCAAACAGGTGCCACATCAGCTCTTCCAGCGGCACCAGACCATGATTAAAGCCGTAACGCATGACGACCTGGAGCAGGATGACCCCGATCAACAACACATTGAACCATGCCGTGGTCTCTGCCACCTTTCTTACGATTCCATTGAGAAACTCGACCACCGGTATCCGGTAATCCTGCCCTTGTACACTGGCAGCATTCATAACCCACCTCCAAAAAATAATGCAAAGCGGAGACGGCGCGAGCCGCCGTCTCCGTGCTGAACAGGATTACTTTTCAATCCGCTTGGTACCGGGACGCGGCAGGAAGGCCCACTCGTTCCACAGTTTGTAATCGGCGCGGAAGGCCTGCAGGTTGTCATAGATGCGCTTGAACTCAGGGTCCTTGGCGCTCTCCTCGGCGACTACCTCATCCCACTTGCTGCTGAACTGGCCCAGCATTTCTTCTGACCAGTAGCGGTTCTCGACGCCTTTTTCCAGGTTCTCCTTCATCACCGGGAACTGGATCGCTTCACCCAGCGCCAGACCGTCAAGCATCGCCGCTTTACAGCCCATCTCGAGCACAGACTGTTGCTGCTTGTCCATACCGTTCCAGGTGTCCTTGTTGATGATCAGATCAAACATGGTGGCGGGCTGGTGCCAACCGGGGAAATAGTTGTATTTCAGGATCTTGTTGAAGCCGAGAACCTTGTCGATCGCCGGCATCGAGAATTCGGTGGCGTCGATCGCACCCTTCTCCAGCGCAGGGAAGATCTCTTTGGACGGCAGCAGCGAGGTGGATACGCCGAGTTTTTCCATGACCAATGCGCCAAGCCCGAAGAAACGCATGCGCAGACCCTGCAGATCTTCCGGTTTGTCGATTGGCTTCGAGAACCAGCCCGAGGTTTCCGGTGCGATGATCGAGCATGGAATCGAATGCACGTTATAACCCGCCTTGTCGTACACCTCCTGCCACAGCTTGCGTCCATCGCCGTAGTAAACCCAGGCCAGGAACTCGGGCGCATCCGGACCAAACGGCACTGCGGAGAAGATCGCGCCTTTCTCACCCAACAGACCGGTGTTGTAACCCGGCGTGGTCCAGCCGGCATTCACCTGTCCCTTGGAAACGGACTCCAGCATCTCCTTGGGCGGAACCAGCTTGCCAGGCTCGTAGATCTTGATCTTGACCGAACCGCCCGAGGCCTCGTTGATATGATCAGCCAGCCACTGGGGCGTTGAACCCAGGCCAGTCAAATGGGTGCCAAACCAGACCGGCACTTTAAGCAGCACCTTTTTAGCTGCAATGGCCGGCGTCGCACTCAGCGCCAGGGTCAGCGCGGCCACGCTGGCCGCTGTGGTCAGGGAAATCTTCATGGGTATAACCTCCAAAGTTTTTTGTGGAATAATGATCGAACCAATTGGTAAATTGGTAAGTCCATTTTTATGATGGTCTAACCAATTCCTATAAGTCAAGAAAAAAATTCATTAAAAATTTTTATGCATTGTTCCATTTTTGTTTAAACGCCTCGATTTAAATCAACTTATATGGAGCTTAATTCTTTATAAACAGGGACTTACTTCCAAAATATTTATTAAGTCCAGTCCCTTAAAATGGCCCTTTACATCCCCTCTGGATAAATTTAATGAAGATTCATGGTTGCAATCGGGCACGCTTGAACTGATAATTGAATAATTGGTAATACCAATGGAAACGGAACGATGAAAAAGAACACCCTCGCCGACCAGATCTCGCTACAGCTCGAAAACATGATCGCCGACGGCGCGCTGGAACCCGGCGCGCGTCTACCCGCCGAACGCGTATTGGCCGAACGCCTGGGCGTATCACGGCCCTCGCTGCGTGAGGCCATCAAGAAACTGGCCAGTCGCGGCCTGCTGATGTCACGCCAGGGCGGCGGCACCTATGTCATGAAAACGCTGGATCAGGGTATAACCGACCCGCTGCTGGAAATGCTGCAACATCACCCGGAATCCCGTTTCGACGTGCTGGAAGTACGTCATGCACTGGATGGCCAGGCGGCCTACTACGCCGCGTTGCGCGCCACCGATCAGGACCGCGACAACATCCGGCGCCGATTCGATCGCATGATCGAGCTGCATATCCAGGGCGATGACCCGATGGAGGAAGCCATGGCTGACGCCGCCTTCCATCTGTCGATCACCGAAGCATCGCATAACATCGTCATGCTGCATGTCATGCGCAGCCTGTTCACCGTGCTGCAAAAAACGATCAAACATAACCTGGACAAGCTGTACACCATCCCCAAGGTCTTCGAACCGCTGTCCAACCAGCATGCACGCCTGATGCAAACCGTGCTCGAAGGCGACCCGGATGCGGCACGCGAGGCCGCGCAAACGCACCTGGTGTTCGTCGAGGAGTCCCTGCAGGGCATCGACCAGCAACAGGCACGCCACGAGCGCTTCCTGCGCCAGGCATCCATTCTCAATCCAACCAGGGTCATGAACCGATGAAACGACCGGATGAAGTCTATTTTTTTGGCACCTGCCTGATCGACCTGCTGTTTCCAAAGGCCGGCCTGAGCGGCATGAAACTGATTCGCGCCGCGGGTGTGCGGGTGATCTACCCCGATAACCAGAGCTGCTGCGGACAGCCCGCCTTCAATTCAGGCTATCGCGACGAGGCGCGCAAGGTCGCACGCAGCCTGATGAGCTGTTTTAGCCGGGACATCCCCATCGTCGTACCCTCAGGTTCCTGCGCGGGCATGATCAAACACCACTGGCCAGAGCTATTTCAGGGCGAAACCGATGAGCGCGAAGCCTGCGCGATTGCCGGTCGGGTTTACGAATTAACCGAATTCCTGGTCGATGTGCTGCGACTCAAGCTGACCGATCTGGGCCAGGCGGAAACCGTCGCCATCCACAGCTCATGTTCGGCACGACGCGAGATGGGCGTTGCCGACCGCATTGAATCGCTGGTCGCCCAGCTTGAGCACGTCGAGGTTCTGGAACAGGCGCGCAAGCCCGAATGCTGTGGCTTCGGCGGGACCTTTGCCGTCAAACAGGCCGAGATTTCCGGCGCCATGGTCAACGACAAGACCGACAGCCTGCGCGCCACCGGCGCACAACGCGTGATCAGCCAGGATTGTGGCTGCCTGATGAATATTGCCGGCGCACTGCAAAAACAGGGCAACGGACTCCAAACCCAGCACATCGCCGAATTTTTGTGGGAACGCTGCCATGAACCAGACTGAAGCCTTTCATCAGCGCATCGACCGCGCGCTCAATAACGACCAGGCCCGGCGCAACTTTCGCACCACCATGAGCGGCCTGATGCAGCGCCGCGCCGACCAGTTTCCCGAGCGCGCGGAACTCGACGCCATTCGTGACCAGGCGCAGGCCATCCGTCAATACAGCATCGCCAACCAGCCGCAGCTTCTGGAGCAGCTCGAAGCCAGGCTCGCCGAAAACGGCATTGTCACCCACTGGGCGCGTGACGGGCAGGAAGCCAACCGCATCATCGGTGACCTGCTGGCACAGGCCGGGGCCAAAACCGTGGTCAAGGGCAAATCCATGGTGTCGGAAGAAACCCGGCTCAATGCCTACCTGGAATCCTGCGGCATCGATATCCTCGAATCGGATCTGGGTGAATACATTCTGCAACTGGCGCATGAACCGCCTTCGCATATCGTGGCCCCGGCCATCCACAAGAGCCGGCGCGAGGTCGCCGAACTATTCCATCGCTACTTTCCCGCGCTGGGTTATACCGAAGAGGTCGATGAGCTCACCCTGCGCGCGCGCCAGATTCTGCGCGAGAAATTCGCCAATGCCGATGCCGGTATCTCCGGCGTCAACTTCGCGGTCGCCGAAACCGGCACCCTGTGCCTGGTCGAAAACGAGGGCAACGGCCGTCTCAGCACGACTGCGCCAGACCTGCACATCGCCATCACCGGTATCGAGAAGGTGGTGGCCAAACTATCCGATATTCCCCCGCTGCTGAGCATACTGACGCGCTCGGCGACGGGGCAACCGATCACCACCTATTTCAACATGATCAGTCGGCCGCGCCAGCCCGGCGAAAAGGATGGCCCGAAGGCGGTGCACCTGGTGCTGCTGGACAATGGCCGCTCGCGCATTCGCATGGACGACGAGCTGCAGGACACCCTGCGCTGTATCCGTTGCGGCGCGTGCATGAATCATTGCCCTGTCTACGTTCAGGTCGGCGGACACGCCTACGGCACGGTGTATCCCGGCCCGATCGGCAGCGTGCTCGAGCCGCAACTGATGGGCATTCAGCAGATCGGCTCGCTGACCTCCGCCTGCTCACTATGCGGCGCCTGCGGCGAGGGATGCCCGGTGCGG
>JGI10211J34971_10000249_pt1 | contig 42712 bp, 86 predicted proteins | sample Etolagsediment_FD_34971 | JGI IMG/M metagenome (IMG submission 34971) | reverse complement strand
CGTAGCCTACGTGACAGGGAAGGTATCAAGCGAGCCTATGGCGGGGACGTGGTATATGCTGCGATTCTCCGTGTCGAGAAAGATGGTGACTTGAGATTTCCGGCTCCTGAGACTTTCGTTGGTAAAGAGTTTGGCAAGCATCGTGACTTGGCCGTCAATCACATGCAAGAGCACATGGCAAACGAGTTGAACACTGACACTCGGGCATGGGCGCGTGAAGGTAGTATGTGACCCAGAGGCCGTGAAGGAATACAGCAAGTTGATCGATAAGTGGTCTGGCCTGATCAACAAAAGGAAACTGACTCAGGATCAAAAGGTTGCGTTGCTGGCCGCATTGTTGAAGACGTACCTAAAGTCAGACAAGAGCGGATTCACCCGACCGCTGGAGGTTATGCTTGGTGTGTCGGTTGTGAAACGAAGGCGGCTTTGGCGGTTCTCAAGAGCGAGCGGTTGCGTGGCGAGATTGGGAAGAAACTCGGGGTGAAGTTGGAATACTCTACAGGGGAGTATCGTCCATCGGATGCGGGACCGTTTGGTCACCGACAGTATGGTGGCAAGCGTGGTCAGAATGTTCCTCCAGGTTTGCGCGTTGTGAAGGAATGAGCAACCGAGCGGAACAGTTATTCGCTAGTATTCTTTTCTACTTTGTTAATCCGTAAGGGAGACATTGGCTGTGTGCCGGTGTCTCCCTTTGTCGTAGCTTAATTCAGAGGATTGGACGTATGGCTGCTCTCAATGAGCTTCAACAGTGGGAACGTCGGCGTGTTGCACGTCATATAGTCCGCAAGACACTCGGACTTGAAGTGACACTCGCTATTGACGATGACATTCATGAAGAGTATGACGCTCAAACACTCTTCCTTGAGAAATTCCCGGAGAAAGTAGCGAGGGGTGTTGAGGGGGCGGTCGATAAGGACAGTGCACCGATACGAACTGCTGCACGTCCGCTGGAGGTAAAGGATTGTCAGGAATGCGGAGCAGTGTGTTGTCGTTATATCAATGTCACGATCAAGCCTCCTACGACCCCGTTGGACTTGGACGAAATAATCTGGTGGGTTGCACATAAGGGAGTGACCGTCAGTGCAACGAACGGTGGTACATGGCACCTGAGGGTCATGGTACCTTGTGAGAATCTTGCGGAAGACAATACGTGTCGTGACTACGAAAGACGATCTGTGATTTGTCGAGCGTACGACTGCACTGGAGACCTCAGTGTTGATGACGAATACGAGTACGAGTTTAATTCGCCAGACGAAGTAATTGAACATAGAGATTGGTTTGAGAGCATGATGGACATGGAGTCCAAGATTGCTATGCGTGTGGCGGCGTCAAGTGGTGAGGCCGAGTAAGTCGGAACGCACCTAGTTTGATTTTTCTTTTCTGAATCGCTAGACAATAGAGGCGTCGTATTTACAGAGGAAATAGACGTGAATAATCAACGGGTAGCAGCAATTGCCCGGCGAGTTGTAGTCGCAGAGACGATGACCACGGCGGATGAAATGGTGGGGAAGATCAAGGAAATCATGGAAAGGATTTTTCCTGGGTCCACCAACCACGTGCAGCATAGCAAGAATCTCAAAGAGTCGATCTACATTCGCTTTGCTATTGGTAAAAAGTCGGATTGGGGAGGCGGCATTGCTGAGAATACACCGGTGAGTTTCAGTGCCTTTATTTGGGAAATTAAGGACAGTCAACTTTCGGACGAAATGGTGTATGAGCCGAGGAACAGCAACGCGTACATTACGATCAAGCCTGTCAAGAATCTGCACATGGCGTACGAGTCTATCAAGGTGCCGGCGCGTAAGACGAAAGGGAATGCTGCGCGTATCCTCAAGGCTATTGAACGTAATCTGACAAGCCTGAAAGCGAAGGTGAAGGAAAACATCGACGCTATGATGCCAGAACACCAGTGGGTAGAGAAATACGTGTGACCTTTTACAGGAGCAGTGGTTATGAACGTCGATGCTGATTTGCTGCGGAAGAAAGGTAAGCTGCGCGCTATCGGTGTGTTCAAGGCTGTTGACAATCCAGACGAGTGGTATGAGCACGACGGTTGTATCTGGCGTATTGGTCAGCATGGCCGTGTGTCGAATATGGGAGAGGCCAAAGGATTCAACTGGAAGCGCCACAAGATCAAGGAACGTGTGGCTACACAGGGAGATACTCGAATGAAGAAACGCATAGCAGAGATCGCAGAACGTTTAGCTCGCCGGGTGGACTTGGGCACACATGTCAATTGGGACCGGATGCTCAATGACATAGATGGTTTCATTGATCAAAATCTCGGTGTTATGGAAGGTGTGCCGGAGTTGAAGCATGACGCAGCGAAGGCTCGTGCGTCTCTCGCGCGGGTTAGGGATACCATTCAAGAGGGACTCCATTCTCGCGGACGCAAGGGAAGCAATCGCGTTGGCTCCAGCGACTCGTTGGAAGACAAAGCGCGTGCGTTCGGTAAGAGTTGGACGAAGGTTCAGAAAGCCCTTCACAGTGCTCGTGGCCTTTTGCACAATGACTATCGGTCGAAGTTCAAAGATGCGACGTTTGACAAGGGGAAGCGTAGGATGGTGTCCGCGGATGGAACGATGGCACTCCAGTGGATGCTCCGAAGCAACCCTGACAAGCCGATAGACTACAACAATCAGCAAACCTCTGTAGGAACGGTGGTGTTGGTAACACTGAAGGGACGTAAAGCGTCAATCACACCGACCGTTTCCCGGATGCAACCGCGGACGTAGCGAAGACGCTGGAGGGAATGGGTCTGGGAGAGAAAGGAATTGCCGGTATGGAAGGGTACGGTGGTCAGGTTCATGTAGCGTTAGGACGCGCCGGCAAGGTGACTCAGGGACTCGTTCTTTGGTTCAGGTAGTTACAGGAGACTGAACAATGGCTGACGTGAGAGAACTCCAGGACTTCGAGCGGATGGTTGTGGCTGGAAGCAAGCCGGACCCGGCGGAGTTGATCAAGCTCGTGGCTCGGTTGGAAAAGATCGAGGGGAAGATGTCGGATAAGGATCAAGGAACGCTTTCCAACATTCGCGGTTACTTGGCCGGAGTTCCAGGAAGCACTAACTATCGACCACCGCCGAAAGGTCGGTCAAGAGCAGACGAAGGTGACGGCTGGAGCGTAGAGCCACGTCGTTACAGGGAGTATTTGTTCGACGCCAAGGTTCTCACCAAGGCTTACTTATAAGGGAGAGACTACGATGCCCAAGGGATACAAAGACATCGAACCGGGTGACACGGTAACGATCCGAACGCCGCAAGGCCAGACTCGAAGAGGTCGAGTCGTAATGAAAGGCCCCGCCGGGTGGGTATTGAATCTCGGGGGAAGGCACGGCACTCCTGGAATCGCTTCGCCAGAGAATACAGTGAAGGTGACGAAGAGTAAGAAATCCAGGAACCAGAACCCATTAGCCAGACGTATCGGCTCAGTCTCTCCGCGTGTGGCTTCGATTGCGAGGCGAGTAGCGGCTGAAGGTATTCTGAAGCAACACAGGGCTATTGCTGAGAAATGGGTGGGGGAACCTTGTACGTTGAACGGAAAACCAGCGACGGTTAATGGTCGCAAGCTCCGGTTTCCAGTTGTGGCCGCAGACGACGGGGAGAGTTACGAGTGGTCGTGGGAGGCGGTAGATCGGATCATGAAAAAGGATGGCAAGTTTTCGTCACGTGACGAAGCCAAGGGGAAGCGTACACGGAAACGAAAAGGTGGTCTGACGGCCCCAGGCAAGCGTGACGGCACTGGCCCCGCCAAGGGTAGTCAGAGGCGTCAACAGGGTCTCAAAGGCCGTAGGAAGCAACGTGGTGAGCCGTGCGTGACTTGTGAGCAGGTGAAGAAAGCTGGACGTGAGTATGAGCGTGTGGAATGGCTGGAGTTCCTGACAGGAGCAGATGACCTTCCTCGGGACGTGAAGCAACTCCAAAAGAAATTCGAGGCTCGGATCGAGGAACTCATGGTCGAGCACGTGCCGCAGTTCCAGGAAGATGCTCCAGACCAAGAGGAAATCTATCGAACGGCGTACTTGTCGTTTGCCTCTCTTGTCGGTCATGGTGTCGGTCTCTGGGAAGGTGACGAAGATTGGCACGAAGACTTTGAGAAAGTCGTGGAGCGTGATAGCAAGGCGAAAAGCCTTGGGCAAGACATCGAAATGGAAACCGCAGGGTTGGGGGAAGATTGAATGTTGAGGTGTCGGGTTGACGACCGGGGAGACGGGTATGCGAGGCGGGGTAAGCCGACTCCGCCTCGCTACCTTTTACAGGGAGATAACTAAATGCCGTTCCCAAGCAAAGCAAGTAAGGGTGTCGTGTATATGTTGGCAGACCGCGTTCCCAAGAGCCAACTGAAAGCTCTCGGTGTCAAAGACGCCAAGAATGTGAGAGCCGTGTACACAGGGCAGAAACGGAAGCCGAAGAAAGGCGAGTGGTATCTCTCCGGTGCAAGAGTAAGCGCTTACATGGCACCGAACGATCTGGATACTGAATTCCACATTGCGAGACTGGTCTTGAAGGAATTCGACGCGTTAGGAAGCCCAACAGGAAAAGTCCTCGATCCAAAGACGAAGAGGGTAGTGGCGTATCAGGGAAAGAAACGTGTGGCCGTAATTGCCAGGCGTGTGGCTGCTGAAGAAACTGACTGGGAAGACCCGAAGCTACTGGAAGCAATGGAGGTCATGGAGGCCGCAGAGACGAAGCTCGTGCAATGGCTCAATGCCAAGACGCGTGTGTCATGGAAGGGATATGTTGGAAAGTCCTCTAATCTTTACGAAGGACTTAATGCAGACCTAGACCTTTCGGCTCGTGAAGATCGTCAACGTGGTGGTGGTTTTTGGTCTGTGAATGTGAGAGCGAAGACAGATGGGACGGTGGTGGTCGAGACCCGTATGCCTCAAGACTCAAGGTCGATTAAGGGACACGGAAATCTCGACTGGAATGATTTGAAGAACCCAGAAAAAATCTTCGAGGAAGCGCGGATCAAGAGTGTCATGATCGGCTACAAGCCTCCGCCACTTCCGGGAACAAGGCGTCGCAGACGACGTAGAACTACATGAAGCACTACGCGCTCAAAGGAATCAGTGACAAGAACAAATGCTGGACGATGATCCGGTCGTACAACCCGGACACGAAGCGACGTACGTGGCGGCGTTGTGGGAGACCAACGAGAGGAAACCAAGGCCAGTTTCGCGTGTGCGCTCACCATGCTATTTTCGAGGATATAGCTCAGTCCCTCGGGGCCGATGACAGGGAAGTGCATCCGCTGGAAGTGGTCAGGAATGACGATGGAAGTGTGAAAACCGTGTGTATGAAAAGAGGTAACCAATGAAATCTCTCGTAGCCTATCACCGTCAACGTCTAGCCGAAGCAGATGATCGGCGACAAAAGCTGATCGATGCTTTTGAGTTGAAGATCAGGAAGCGAAAGCGCCTGAATATCGACACGGCAATGGGCTTTCTCAATCGTGCGACTGGGATCGACATCCGTGATCTTCACGACGCGTACAAGGAGTTAGCTCGACGACAAGTGTATCCGCCGAGTAAGCTCCGGGACGTGGAAAAGTACGTCGATGCTTTATTGGAAGAACTACCCGTGGTCATGGAGCCCATCTAACAGGAGATAGACCGATGGCAAACCCGAAAGAACTACAAGCCTTTGAGGTTCGTCTTGCCAGTAGGCCGAAGAAACGGAAGTTCGACCGGAAGAAACTTGACGGCAAGGTAAGAGCGATCATGAAGCTCTTGAAGATCAAGAGAGACGAGGCAGACATACTCGTGAGCAAGCTCGGAGGCCCTACGCATCCGAACAAGGTGGCCTTTGATCAGTTGTTCCCTGGAGAGCGAAAGTTCACCTTTACGTGTCTTGATTTTGACGAAAAGGACGCCAAGGGAGTATCGGAGGAAGATAGGGAAAGGTACTTCAAGCTCTGTGATTTACTCTCTGAAGTTGAAGACATCGTGGGGTGAAGCAATGGCCAACGTCAACGTACTAAGACGATTCGAGACGAAGCTCCGGCTGGCTAAAGACAGCGAGGTCTTCCGGTACTTCAATCTCTCGTTCGACATTGACAAGGCCGAGCGATTGACCAAGGGACACCGCGCCAAAAAGGAAATGCCGGAACGTGGCTGGATGCTCCCAATGGTGAACGTTGACGATGAACATGCCATGAAAACGGACCTCTCTCGCCCGGTGATCTTTGCGACAGTGGTGTCGGGTGGGAAAGAGTCTATGATGCTGATCGATGGGTACCATCGAATTCATAAGGCACTCAAAGAACACGAGCAAGTGTTCTACGTGGTCTTGACCCTTGACGAGACGAAGCAGATTGTCAGCGGTCCTACTAAGGCACTCCAAGCCTTTGGTCTCACGAAGGGGCGCAAGCGCTCGGCCAATGAAGACGTGTTGCCGGACACGATCAAACGTGCTCTGCAAAAGGGGAGAGTCCAGGATCGCAACGTGGTGTCTCAGTTCCAAGGTGACAGTGGGTGGGTGGTGTTCACGAATCGTAGTGCGGTGGCTGGAATGTCGGAGCTTGTACAAGCGGGTCTCGATTCGGTATCGCACACGAAGGATGGGATAGTGTTGTCGTTCAAGTAACAGGGGATAGACCAATGGCAGACCCGAAAGAACTGAAAGCCTTTGAGGTTCGCGTAGCCGGACTACTCGACTTTGACAGTCGCGACGATGCGAAGCGACACAAGTTTCAAGTCGGGGACAAGTGGGAAGCTCCGCGCGGAGTCCGTGAGATTGTCAATGAACAAGGGGGCAAGTTCTTGGTTCAGGCCGTCGGTTACGGAGGAGCCGAGATACTCTCCCCGGATGACCTGGCTTTCGACGTGTGGCGTGACATGTCTAATACGAAGAGTCAGGCAGAGGCTAAGGCTAAGGCCGAAGGGGAAGCGCGTCAAGAGGAAGATAGGTTGTCGCTCCTGGGGTATGAGGACACGTTGACCAAGATGCAAGCTGGTAAGGCTCGGAAGTCTCTCCAGAAAGCGATCACATACAATAGGGATCGATACTTTAAGTCGATCAAGGAATTCGTGATCTGGCTGATCAAGGAACGTCGGGCAAAGCCGGTGACCGAGGGGAGAGAAAAGGTGTTCAAGATGTCCGGTGGTAGTTTCATTGTTGCTCCCTCAGTTCATGCCTGGGGCTTCGGCAAATACCTCTACGATAACAAGGGTATTCTTCGTTGACAGGGGAAAGAATGTGGCGCACCTCGACGAACTACGACATTGGGAAAGGTTACGATTCGCGGAAGCCGTCGCGGTTCGTGAGTTCGCGCGTCTGGAGAGTGAGCACACCGACACGCCGATTGAAGTCTTCCGCGTAGAGCGCGGCGGGCGGCACTACGTCTTCAAATATGAGAGCGGTTCTTTCCTCTCCTATTCGGTCGAGGGAAGCGACGACGAGGGTGCGGCGAAACGACACTTCGACCGCATGGTGGGTAACGTGTCCCGCGGCGTGAACCTTTACCGGAAACCATACGCCGTCACGACTACGAAGATGGACGCCAAGGCTCAGGAGCACGTGAGAATCCTGGAAATGGAGGAAGGGATTCTCAGTGTTGAATGGGACAAGGTGCAAGACATACAGGACAAGTCTGAGGCGGAGGACTTTGCCGAACTACTAAGTGATCAGATTGAAGGCTGGAAGAAATCCCCAAACTCGCTCGCCGTAAGCAATCATTCCTATTGGCCGACGTTCAAGGCTATGCACACGAAAGCGGTTAAGGCGAAGTATGGAGCCAAGGTGAAGCTCTATCGGGGAATTCACGGTGACCAAGCTATGGAAATGATCAATAGAAAGCCGTCGCTGAAGGTCAACCGGTTTAGTTCGTGGACAACGGATATAGAATCGGCCAAGGAATACAGGGGACATTGTGGCGACTGGTGGGTGGTGGTGAAGGTGGTGGTGCCGGCAAGTAGGATTGCCTTTGCTCCAGTGAAGCTCCCTGAGTTTGTGGAGCCCGACATCTTAATCCGGCTGGAGCATGACATTCAGCATCAAGGCAATGAGCTAATCCTGGAAAGCAAGCAGTCAATTCAGAACTACACTCTACCGCTGAAAAGCAAGCGGCGGCTGGCCGCGAAGTGGCACGAGTTCGCTTCAACGATCACGCTTTACCACGGCACGTCCAACGCTCTAATGCCAGCGATCAAAAGGGACGGGTTGACGCCGCCTGACGAGAACTTGGAAGACTACGCCCGGAGAATCGCCGAGCAGTACTTCCCGAACGGCGACATTCCCCGTGAAGTGTGGGAGGGGATCAAGAAAGGTGCTCTGAGTATGCGTCGTAATGTAGGGGGACACGCGCTCGGGAGCGTCATCTACCTGGACGTGAATCTGAAGGAAGCCTCAGACTATGCCAGGTCCACATACCGATGTGGCGGTGAGATTGCCATTGACGTGTGGCGTGCCTGCAATCGTTGGCACTGCGCCCAACAGGGGAAAGAGGACGAAGTGTGTATCGAGCCGGTACATGCCAAGAGCCAGCCGGTGGTGGTCGAGGTCGAGGTGCCGACTGAATGGGCAATGACCTACACGAGCCTTCGCAGGAAATTCCAGGACGAAAAAGAGCTTTACGAAGGTAACGAAGACTGGTTTGCCAAGAGAGGTGTTAGCAGTCTCGAAGAGTTGCTTGAGGAAAAGGGTGGTGAGGTCCGAGTCAACAGGCTGATACCGCCGTCCATGATTACACAAGTTCACAAAGTGAGTATATGATGGCTGACACACGAGAGTTACAAGCCTATGAGCAGTGCCTTGAGAACGAAAGGTTGCTGCGCTACGCGGACGTGATTCGATCCGAAGTCACGAGAGATAAGACTGCCGCGGTTGACGATACTGCAATCCTTGTGAGGAAATGAATGATGGCAGACCCGAAAGAACTCGAAGTGTATGAGCGTAGCCTGGTGGCCGCACGAGGCAAGTACAACCAAAAGGACTACAAGTTCTACGTCTTCGCTAACGGCAAGATTTACTCCGGGTGGGAGTACAAGGAAGATGCCCAAGACGGTCTGGAAGATGCTCCTACAGGGGCAAAGGTACTGACCAAGAAAGGGCTATCGAACAAGGGTGTGGACGTGGACGATAACAAGAACTGGTGGGAGCAAGGATAATGGCAAATCGACGAAATCTCTTAGCCTATGAGTTGCGAGTTGCCCGTAGCGACGACCCCAAGTATGACCCTGATTACCAGGGAATCCATTGCAGTCCCCGAGACCTTACAGGGGGAAAGTGGCGCGGGTACATCGACGCGGACTACGGAGCGGATTTCTTTTCAGAGATTGCGGACGCCATGTCTTTTAGCCTCCAAGACAAGTTCCGGGAGGATGTCGGTGACTGGTACGAAATGCCTGGCGAGTACGATGACGAGTATGACGAGTGGATCGAGAATGCCGTCGATTTCTTCCGAGAGAACGGTATCCGTTGGGTGTTCGTGAGCGGTAAGCATGAACTCAGAGAGTTCGGAGACAACTGCTATTATGTGATCCTGAAAGATAACGCGATTCTCGCACACCTTGACGACATACGTGTGAGGGATATGGCTTATGCGGTTGTCTATGACGAGGGGAAGGGTAAGCCCGAGTTTATTCCTACAAGGGAGGAAGAGTAATGGCCAGCTTGAAAGACCTCCGTCAATTCGAGCTACGAATCGCAGCCGGCGCGGTGAAGCTCGACAGTGACAGGGAGCGTACCGCATCCAACGACCAGTCAAGAAACGAGACCGTGGTCGAATACGGCGTCCAGGAAATGCTCAAGCGTAAAAGCCCACGTGCCGCCGCAAGACAAACCGCAAGGAAGCTCGGGGGCGGTGACAACCTCTTCCTGGGAGAGAACGTCGTCATTGACGCCGAAGTCCTGGAGGAAGAGTTGTGGGGAAGGATTGTGAAGTACGCCGTCAAAGGGGCTACCATGTTCAAGGAAGGGACGGAACACTTTGCCCTGGACGGCGCACTGCAATACTTTAAGCAAAAGGACTCCCTCAGACCGAAGCTGAAGAAACGAGTCATTGAAGCAATGGGTAAGAACCCGTTCACACACGATGACAGGGAACGTACATCATCCAAGCTGAGCAAACGAAAGATTGACGGCATTGTATCGGACCTCAATGCCGGTTGGTACGGCGAGTGGAAGGTCGAAGAGGTCCGAGGACGTGAAGTTGTCGTTAGCCATCCAGTGAGTGGTAGTATTACGACGGTCAATATACCAGAGTGTATTCGGTTCGTTGGTGGGAAGTATCGTCCTCGATAAGCGGATGTGGAGGCCACTGACAGGAGATAGACCGTAGTTGAACGTGAGAGAACTCCAGTAGCGGGTGCCCCTCAGCCGTTTGCTGGGCCAGGTATTTACAGTAAAATAATGGGTGCGGGTCGGTGGTTGGAAGGCGGGAAAGGAAGTGACCCGATGGCCAAGGAAGACAAAACCGAGTGGCTCAACCTCAAAATCGAAGGTGCAGCCAGGGAAGATATGGAATGGGTGATTGACGAGACCCCGGCCAAAGCGACGACGTTGACCGAAGTCATTCAAAACGCCCTCGCGGTCTACGTGAATCTCTGGAAGCATGTCCAGATGGGTAGGAAGGTGATCATTCGCGACGGTGACAAGGAACACGAGTTGGTCTTACGCTGACAGGGAGGGTACTTGGTATGGAACTCAAGGTGGGTGATTACGTCCGCGTTGTGTCTGGCCACGGCAACAGCAACTCGATGCGACTCGAAGAGACCGACCACCCGGAGTATGTCGTCGGTAGAGATCAAGTGGTGGGAAGGTGTAGGTACGTGCGCCGGGAAGATGTTGCTCAAGCAGACGAGAGGTACGACGCAAACGGTTGCTTCGTGTCTCTCCTGGAGTACTCGGAAGCAATCCTGAATCATCATTGCGGAGCTACTCGACTCTTCACCCTGGAAGATGTACTGGGAGTGAAGTGTCGATGTGGTGTCGAGTGGCGGCTTCCTGCGGTCGTTTCGTATGCCTGAATCAGGAGGTTGGTATGAGCTTCAACGTAGGTGATCACGTGATTATCGTGACGGGTATGCGCGCCGGCATGGCTTTCAAGGTCGAGAGAGTTGACGGTGTGCACCACTTCGGATGGAAGGAAAGCGACGGGAAGACAATCCAGGCTAGATCAAACGATCCAACGGCAAGACTGCAACTTGACTCGCGCTACATTCTTGGACGACTCAAGACGATGCGGTTCTTTGCCGAAGCCGTGGCTCGACACCGATGCGGCAATCCCGAATTCGTAGAGACATCGGACAAAGACGGTGTGGAATGTCGGTGTGGTATCGAGTTCCAGTTACTTGACAGGAATCTGAGGCCGTGGTGTAACCGACAACTCTTGTCAGCGACAGGAAACTGGATGTGTAGCGTGCGCCCAGATAATGGACCTTGCCCGTTCCGAAATGCCAAGCACGCGGAGGATGACAATTGTGCAAGTTTGGAAGTGATCTAGCAGCCGACTTCAAAGCCTTCGTCCTCCAGTGCCGAAAGGAATGGCTCAAGACGAACCCTTGTCCGATACCCTACGCCTGGAATCCCAACGCGTGGTTCGACCGTATGGCCGACCGTGGACAAGGTTGGATTGAGTTCGTGACTCCAAAGGCCGAAGCGTGGTTAAAGGCGCGTGGGTTCAGGCTAGGAGAGACACCGAAGACAGGTGATTGGTACGCTTACCCGATGGAGACTGACAATGAGCCAAGTAGTTCTGGAGCGCTTCCGTCACTTCAATGAGGGTGTTCGTCCCGGCATTATCCCTTTGATGCCTCAAGGGACGAATAGCACGTTCTTTACAGAGTGTTGTGGCACTGCTATTACGGACGATCAGACGTGTTGTCCGAGTTGTAACCGGGAGATCGTGGGAGCAGATGAAAAGAACGAAGCCGATAGAAACCGCGTTCGTTGGCGAAACGCTACTCGATACTGGAAACGTGAAGGTGCCCGTGCACCTTTTACAGGGGAGTGAGTAATGAGAATGTTCTTGGGAAAGCGAGTGGAGACAGGAGGAGCGTCGATGGTGTCACTGGCAAATGAAGACCAGAGACGACACGAAGCCTGATAGCTGGACGTGTACCGCACACCTGGCCGAGTCCAGAGCTATGCAGTGTTCAACGCGAAGAGTGGGGAGTATCCGTGCCAAGACGCCAAGCCACCGGAGGAAGCGTAATGGGAGCCTTTGACGCGACGTGTCCGAAGTGCCGCCGGAGATTCGGTTGGGGCGGCGAGCTTATCGACAAGCCCCCGTGCCCTAACTGCGGCCACCAGTCCGATCCAGAGTCTCTCCGTGCGGCTCAGGACGAAATGGACCGCATGATCGAGGAAGCGGAGAGGGAGGAACAAGAGAAATGGGACAACCGAACACCAGAACAGACAGATGCCTTTGAGAGAGGTAAAGCAGCATTCAGACCCGACGTGAAACGTATCGAGGTGAACCGTCTTAACCCACACTCGACGAGGGTAGCAGACATCATCGACCCGTTATGCGAGTGGTGGATGCGTGGCTGGAACAATGCCGAAGGTGAACACTACAGGAACCAAGCCGATGGATCGTGAACCGATGAAGGTTGGTGCGACAAGAAATGGTGTGTGTATTAGCGCCGGTGGCTTTAAGCAAGATGACCGTGGCTATAGTTATGATGTCTTGGACGTGGTGCATATCACTGTTGAGGAAGCAAAGAGGTTGCTCTCGCAGTTACCAGATGTGATTCGTGAAGCAGAGAGGAAATCGGGGTAAGTGGAATGGTGGTGGACATCGAACTGACACTGAACCGCTTTGGCTTCAAGCGAATCAGTAGCAACAAAGTCCAGGTCGCGTGCTTCAGAATCGCCGTGTGGCGGAAACTCCATAAGCACGCGTTGTGCTTCGAGGTGAATTGGCAAGTGAGAACAAAGGAGTCAAGTCAATGAACTGTGACCTGGGAACGTACCACGTCAAAGTCGAGTTGAAGAACGCCTGTGGCTATATCCACACCTGGGGCACTGGAAGACGCTTTACAGAGGGGAATGGTGGGGTGTACCCTCTGACTGCCGATGCCATCGAACCGCCTTATGAGAGTGAGGAAGCACTGAAGGCGGCCATCATTTACCTGTACGTCGAAGGAAACTACTCCTGCGACTGCAACCGGGCCTTGTTCAGTGCCGAAGCGAACGGCGGAGAATTGCCGGAAGATTTCCCGTGTGGCGAAGAGATCAAACTGGCTAGACTTACCTTGATCAAACCGGACGGAAGCGAAGAGGTGTTGCTGGATCGTGACAAACCAGACTCTACAAGGAGTGACCAATGACTGAAGGTGAAAAGGTACTCAGTGCAAGGGAAGTGTCGGTAAGTGAGTTCGTTCTCGCGTGTATTGCTCGCGGAGTCACTATCGAGAGAGTGAAGGAAGAACTCGAAGAACATCCGTGGGTAGATTCTGTGGTGATCTCAGGTAAAAGCCTGTGTTGGAGATTGGAACCAAGGAATGGACAATACTTCGAGAGAGTGTGGTCGTCATGAAAACCTACTGGGAAATACAAGGCCCCAGCAAAGCCCCGCGCCAACCGTGTATCGCCTTCCACAAATACGACGGCAGTAACCTGCGCTTCGAGTGGACAAAGAAACAGGGGTGGTGGAAGTTCGGGACCCGTCACCGTCTCTTCGACCATACCGATACGGAGTTCGGGGAAGCCATCCAGACCTTCCAACAGACTCTCTCCGAAGGTATCCTGGAAGTGTTGTGGGACAACAAGCAATACCGCGGCGTGACCAAGGCAATCGTGTACTGTGAATTCGTCGGCTCCAATAGCTTCGCCGGACTACACGACTTCACCGAGCCGCACGAACTTGTTCTCTTCGATGTCAACGTGCACAAGAAAGGCTTCGTACTCCCCAAAGACTTCGTAGACCACTTCGGACACCTGCGTACGGCAGAGGTGGTCTATCAGGGAAACTTCAATGATCAATTCATTCAGGACGTTATACAGGGGAAGTATCCCGTGGGGGAAGGCGTAGTAGCCAAAGGAGTGAAGCCCGGTAAAGGCGTGCACGGCCTCTGGATGGCTAAGGTAAAGACGAGAGCGTGGTTCGAGAGAATCAAGGAACGTGCGGAGTACAGTGAGACGTTGAAGAAAGTCCTCGCCGATAACCTCAGAGAACAGGAGCTACCACAATGAGTAAAGAACGAGACCGAGAGGAAAGGCTGGCAAGGATAGAAAAAGAAAAGGCAGAGGAAAGTGTCGGTGGAAGCCAGAAACCAAAGTGGGATAACGACGACCGCCCGTTGAACTTCGGCAGCGTCAAGGAAGACAAACCCAAAGACGAACAGCCGTGGGATAATGACGTGAGACCGATCTGACAGAGGAAACCAATGCCTGAACCAAACCCATTGACAAAGCTCGTCGTCAATGTCCGAAACGTCCTTGCTGAAATGGGCAAAGAGTTCACCATTCAAGAGGTGGAAGACTGCTTCGAGGGATTCTGTGAAGAAACGGCTAGAGTACTAGACGGACAAAAAGACCCACTGGACGTTGGTCTCTGGATGTTCCACAAAGACAATCAAAACGCACATGAACAAGCGTGTATGTTCGCCGCCTATTGCGTGGTAAAAAGAAGATCAGGGGAAGTGTAGAGTGAAGTACCGCCTGGACTTTTCCAGACTACCAAGAGACCCAGACGAAATCCTGGAAGAGGCTGAAGTGAGGACAAATGTAGAGAGCCTTCACGGCCCCGAAAACGATCTTACTCACCTGAAGAAAACCCTACACGACTTCATGACCCCACAAACGCCAGGCCATATCCTGGACACCTTGATTATCTTCGACGACCCGGAGCAGAACATAGAGACAATGATGGAAAGACACGTGTTGCCAACGTTCCCAGAGGCCAAGGGACATACACTTAATGTGATACAGGAGGAAATAGTATGAAGGTGATTCAGGAAGGTGAAGCAAAACAAGTACGATGCGAACACTGCAAAGCCTTGCTTGAGTTCGAGCCGAACGATGTACAACTCATTAACACCGCAGTCGGATACGCCGGTGAAACCTTCGAGCCGGAGTTCGTAGTAGATTGCGGAAGTTGTGGGGAGAATGTCAATGTGAGTGAAGTGATCGGTAGTAAGTTCAAGAGCAGACTCATTGGCGAATACAGGGCGAGGGTGAAGGTGTGAGTCAACAACCCGAAACAATAAGGAGAGACCATGAAGACGACCTTTGACGAAGGCAAACGACAAAAGGGCGGGGTGAATCTCAGACCCAAAACACCTCGACCATTGCCACCGTCAGCAGCAAAACCGCGAGGGAGAGAGACTACTGCTCAACACACCTTTACCATCCAGATTGGGGACAAGCCTGGTTGGGACAAGCCGGTACTGAACGTAATGCGCGATGACGGAACTTCGGTTGCGGTTAGCCTGTTGCGCCGAGAGGCCAACGAACTGAAGGAGCTTGGGGTTGGTGTAGAGGGGTAATACAGGGTGAAAAACTCCCGTGAACTTAACCTGCAAAAGAAACGACTCAAATGCCTCAAGTGCGGAAGGGAGTTCGAGACAACGAGGTGCGCGAGAACATGTCGCCGGTGTGTCAAAAATGATAATAGGAAACCGGCATACGGGATTATGCTGGAACGAAGAGTGCCACTGCAACCCGTGGGAAGAAAATACTGGATACATAGAGACAAACGAAGGGCAATGATCGAGGAGTGAAGACGTGAGCCAACAACCTGAAACCTTCGAGTACTGTAATTGCTACGGGAAAACCGAAGACCTACCCGTTAGTCCCAAGTGCCCTGGAGATTGTGGAAGGAATTGCAGACTCTACAGAGATACTGACATCATTCACTTCAGAGGCGGACACTGGCACGCAAGCTGTGCGTTGAAAGTCGTACTACGAGAGGTTGCACAACTCAAGAGAGAGAAAGCACTGACCCGACAAAGAATCAAGTACCCACGGGGAGGAAGCAGATGAAGACGGGGCCAATACATGACATCGAAGTAGCGTTCTTTGGAAAGACGAAACCAAACGTCGGTGAAAAAATCGAGTTCATGGGATTTACACTGGAACGAACCGGTGGATTCTTTTCCGGTGACGGTGTGAAAGTCGTGGGCTTTCCTGACTGGGTAAAGGAAGAGGAAAGTGTTCGCAGAGCAGCATAGCCAAGACTCAATCATGTACAGCATGATTCAAATATACTGCCAAGATAATGTGCCACCAGTGGAAGAGATCGAATGACTAGCGCCCATAAGCTCAATCGGGTGAAGAAACGATTGCCGTGCCTGAAGTGCAGTACGAAGTTCCTCACAACGAGGGGTGTGAGAACGTGTCCCAAATGTACTCAACGGAGGGAAAAGAGCGGGAAGTTGGGTGTAGCCTTCGATAAAGTCGTGCCAGTTCACGCCGCTCCGCACCGGGCTAAAGGACATGTGCATACACACCGGAGGATGTCAATGGCTGAGGAATTTAGTTACAGGAGATACGTTTGTTGAAACGCCTCAAAGGTAAGCCACCACCTATCGACGTGCCCTATGACCAAAACCCAAAAGGGAAACCGTGGCTAACTAAGCCGAGGAACGCCCGCCCTTTCTTCAACACTATCGACCCCTACGTCAAAGCAAAGAGACCACTAACACTACTCGACGTAGGAAGCGGACCAGGGCACTCCGCAAATATCTTCAAACAACGTTACCCGCCAATTACTCACGTCCATTGCGTAGAGCTAAGACCACGCGCAGTTAAACTCGGAAGACAACTCTTCCCTGACTTCACCTTCACCTGCGCCGACATCTACGACGAACAATTCAAACAACAAGCAGACCTTGTGATATGCCTACAGGTAATAGAGCACGTAGAGAACCCATACCTCGCCGTCGCTAGACTCAGACAATTCACGAAACCAAACGGCCTAATTATCGTCTCCGTCCCACTCAATAACCGGGTACGATCACCAGGTCACCTATGGCAATTCAGTAGAAAAGACCTCGCCATATTACTCGGCGATAACTCATACTCAAAAGCATTCCAAAAATGTCGCGGTCTCGCTATCCTTCAACAGGGACAGCCGGGCAACCCCGTGACTCTCACCTAGCAGGCGCAACAAAAATCCCCCAAGCATAGAACAAAGAGAAAAAGGGAAAAGGTCGGTGGGGGTCTCCGCGCGCCAAGGAACACATACAAGAACAGACAACAGAACTACACTCGACAAAGAGTGCGTGGTGAGTACTGCGCCTCTTTAGCCTAGAGGGCCTTTACTGGGCATATACGCCCTTAGAGCCTTTAATGGACTATAATGAAAATCTTTGTGTCTAGGAGTGTGTGGCAGGATCCGAAGGGCATTGAAAATTAAGTGTGTGTATTTGTGAAATGGTGAATTGTAAAGGGTGAATAGTAGGTGGTGTGTGGGAGGTACATGGAGCGAGCCGCTACGCTTTTCTATTTTTCCGGCCGCGCCGCGGCGATCCGACCGGCGTGCCCGGCTGCGCCGGTGCGTCGCGCCGACGAGGTACCGCGAAATAGTAATTAGTATTAAACAATTCGACACTATGTATTATTCAATACTAATTACTAATTGGTCGATCCATCTATACAGTGATTAGTGTGGCGGGTGTGTGCCTGATCGTTTTCCACATTCTGCGAGTTGTGAATGTGTGAAACTAAAGAGGGGGATCGTAGGGTGTGGTGGTGATCCTTACTGACCAGGCGTCGCGTGTATAGTAGGTGGTAGAGCAGGCGGCTTCCTAAGCGACAGATAGGTGAGTGTGACCTCGGAGTCGAGCAAGGTATCGAATGCCTTGTGACGGCCTTGTGGGGAGCGTCTGGCCCTATGGTTTCATACTTCGTTTATAGAGTGGGGAAGTGTAGAGTGTTGAAGGTGTGAGGTCTTTACAGGGGAGAAATAGTCATGGCCAATAGGAAAGAACTACAAGCGTTTGAACGTAGGGCGAGAGATAAGGACAAAGATTGGTCTGAGATCGATTGGGGGACGGACGAAGAACAAAAGGAGCAAGAGGGACGTGGGAAGCAGGCACGCAGGTGGATACGAACAGTGACGAAGAAACTGAAGTTGAGTAAAGAACCTGACGTGTGGCGGTTTGATCCTGACTGGAGTTCGCTATCAATAGACGGTCAAGAAACGTTGTCGGTGGATGCGTTGAAATCCGCTGGTGCCACGTCTGTTGAGGTCACTCGTGCAGGTGTGTCAATTGAGTTTAAGTAATCCTTTACAGGGGAAATGGGTCATGGCTAATCCGAAGGAACTCGAATCGTTTGACCGCCAGGCTTCCAAACCAAAAGCGCCGCCTCTTACGGATAAGAAAAAGCCCTGGGGTGTCATTGCGTTCATTCACAAAGACGGCACGGAGCACAAGTTCTATTCAGTGGTGAATGAAATGTCGGGAAGTCGTCTCAGTGGTTTTGACACCTCTGCTCCGCATGTAGGAGATATGCCGTGGGTTAAGTCGGTGTTCAAAGACATTCGTAGGAAGGCGAAAAAGGTACTGGGTTATTCTGGAACGAAGCATTTCAAATAGGTCTTTACAGGGGAAATAGTCATGGCTAAGTCAGTAGTGGCGTTCCATCGTGCTCGTAAGGCCGACCTGGGAATGAGTGTTCAAGAGTATCGGTTGCTCCGTAGTCAATTGTCGTCTGCTGACCTTGGAGTATTGAACCAAGCACGTACGTCTCTGGAGAAAGCGTCAGGTGTTGTTCGTGGTGCGATTAAGGGTATCCAAGATGGTCTGGATCGAAAGACCGTACGTCAATTGTTAAGAGACCTCGGTGGAGCGTACATGTTGCTGCGTCAGTTAGAGGACGAGTCTCGCTTCAAGGCGTGGAATGGTTAATACAGGAGAAATAGTATGTTGAGTTGTGGTGAGCTTCAGCAATTCGAGCGGAAGATTGTCAGTAGTGCGCGGAAGAAAGACATAGAGCACCGTGCCAGGTTTGCGATAGAGAGCACGAACCCAGGGGTGAAGGCTGCTGGCGAAGCAGTGTTGTATATGCTGACGAGTGGTGTGGCCCCGAGGAAGATTATCCGCAATCAGAACTACACGGTGTGTGTGCGATACTGGGACCGTGGCCGTTGGGAATAGCCGCCCGAGAAACGGGGAATTATCGAGGTCTATTGTGAGTCGCCAAAAGCTGAAAGTGCCGTATATAGCATCCACGAGCCGCCTAGAGGCTGAATTCGATTCTCGGCAAAACGCCGTTTTGCCGTCACCTTTCTTCATTCACCCTCGTTATTCAAGCTAGTTAGTATGACAGGGATTATGCTTTTGGTCAATCGTGCGAGTGTGCCTGGGAATAGCGACGGCTATTGTTCGGATGTCACTCCGGCTGAAAGTGGCGTATTCGGGCGTTTCATAGCGTCTAAATGCAGTCTAGTAAATAGGCGTGTTGTGACAGGGAGGAACACAAGGGCGTGCGGGTGTGAAGTGTCGAGCAGGTGTAGCGGGTTATGTTTATAAGCATACGGCGAAATGAGGGGGAAGAGAGGAAAGGTGACGGCAAAACGGCCTGCGCCGCTTTGCCGCAAACTGCCGTAGAACGCAACGAGACGCCGCCTAGATGGTATCTAGCGTTCTTGATGCCGGACGAAGACCTCGAAATTCTCCGTTTTGTTGAAACTTAATTCTTTACAGGGGAGGAAATAGATCATGGCTAATCCGAAGGAACTGAAATCGTTTGAGCTACGTGTAGCTCGTGCCATGAGTGTCAGTCAGCTTGCGTCGAAACTACATGAAGAACCTGACGAAGCTCCGAAGTATGGTATGTTTGAGAGTGAGGTCAGAGGTCTTAGTGTCCGTGAGATCGAAGAGTTAATAGACACGTATGTTGACGCGGCTTCGCAGGCTCCATTCATGACTAGCCACGGGCGACTGCTCTATAAGGCTCTTGGGTATTGACAGTGGAGCGAATAGACGAAGCGTGTGAGTGTGTTCAGCCGGACGTTTATTGATCTTTTTGTGTGGTGGGGAAGAGTAGAGTGTTGAAGTCTTTACAGTGGAATAAACATGAGTGGTAAACGTGTAGTAGTTAATCAAGGGAAGGGTCGTGAGCCGATGGAGCTTGAGTTGGTTGGTGTGACTACGCGTGAAGAGTTGTTCCCGCAGAAACGCGTAGCAGCAATCGCGAAGCGTGTTGTGGCCTCCCAGGACGTGGACTACAAGCCTTTGCTCAAGGAAGCGAAGGCAAAGGTACTCCAGAGTATCAAAGCCCTTCTGGGGAAGCCTACGCGTGGCGGTAAGCTCAAGAAAAAAGACATAGCACTTATTGGCAATCATGCCCAGTTCATTCGCGCCTTGGAGACGGATAAGAAACTCGCTCAGGATTACTTCAACAGTCAGGAAGGGACTTACTCGGTAATGTCCAGGCATGACGTGCGTCAGCAATCCACCGGCAATAGCAAACTCGACGACCTCGGTGAGTATGGCTTGTGGCGTGCTACGAAGGGGAAGGTTGAAGAGGTGAAGCGTGTCCTCGGCGAACATGGACTTCAGATATAACAGGAGAAATAGTTATGGCTAATCCGAAGGAACTGAAATCGTTTGAGCTACGTGTAGCTGCGAAAGACAAGACCTACGTCGAAGGCCAAGAGAGCGTGTGGCTCAAGTCCGTCCTCGCTCAGCTACGTACCTTCCCGAGTTACGAGTTCACGTCTAACGAAGCGGCGCAACGTGGTGACAGTAATCTGGTGTTGTCTTTCAAGGATGGTGATCGCAGTGGGTCGATAAACCTGGTGCTACGTGAAGGTAAGTACGAACTCGTGGTGAAACTGTACTCGGGAGGCTCCGGCAAGAAAACAGTGAAGGGAAGTATTGGTGGTGGCAAGCTCAAAGGGTCTTCGGAAATGATGGCGAACAAGGTCGAGAGTGTTGTGAGTAACATCATTCTGAAGGCTGTTGGATATGCAAACTACTAGGGCAGTCTTTACAGGAGAAATAGTATGGCCAAAGCAAGTGAACTCCAGACGTTTGAGCACAAGGTTGCGAACAAAGGCACTGCGGGCCTTATGGCTGCGGCGAAGAAAACGTTCCGGCAATGGATGACGACGAAGTACAAAAAGGTAGGTGACGAGGTTCATGTTACCGTTCCGTTTGACCTCGCCGAGTTCAATACTTCAAAGCTCGACACCAATACGGAAGAGGTTGACTGTACCTACGACGTGAAGGGCAAGCACAAGATCGTTTTTCATTATTGACAGGGGAGAAATAGCAATGGCTAATCTGAAGGAACTCCAAGCGTTTGAACGACAGGCTGCAAGCAACGCCGGCACCGGTATCAAAAAAGCTGCGGAAGAACTGGAGCAGGCGCTCAGTAAAGACAACAAAGACGAAGCGTTGAAACTGGTCGAAGAGATCAGAGACCGGTGTCAGCGTATCGAAGATCACTATGCCCGTATGAAGGGCAAGAGACTTTCTAGGTGAACACTTTACAGGGGAGAAATAGCAATGGCACGTATAGGGAAAAGTAGAGTGGTGGAAGTCGAGTCTGAAGACGGTGACCTAGCCGTAGAGACTAGCCGGTCGAGTGTAAGTCAGAGTGACCTACGTGTGTTGTTGAAGGGCGATCTGAATAACGTGTCGTTTACTACGAAGGGCCTTGTCCTTTGGTTCAAGGGTAAACCACAGTAGAGATTCCCCAAGCGCCAGTCCTACAGGGACGTGTCCCCCAGGCACATTCGACCTCGTAGGACTAACGGCCCCCAGCCAGCGAGCCGACGTAAGCCAATAATGACGGCCTACACGTCGGCTCGTCTTATGTACAAATACAATTGACTAAAAGAGTGAGTGTGCAAGGCTCTATAGCCACCAAAACACTTACAGGGATCACGCGCCAACCTACAGGAATTAGTGTATTGTATTTGCCTATAGCGTAGACGCCCTTTAGAGCCTATGAGAGTGACGACTAGAGGGGAAGTGTAGAGTGGTGAATTAGTATGTCCTAAAGCATAAGTGATCGTGGTGACGTATGAGTGTGTGGCGGGCACCGCAGGAGTTAATCGTGATTGTTAATGATGGATCGGGTCGCGGGATTACGGGAGCCGGGTGTCCTGAAAATTGACCCTTTATATTTTACTAATCCATATAAAATTAGCCCAAAGGCGTAAGCATCCACGCATTCCGAAATAGGTTTTAGAATTTCGATTTTCGATTTCGGTTTTCAATTAACAATACCTATTTCTAATTACTGCATATCAAGGTCAAAATGAAACAGGAAACTTGTTTGGTTTGATCTGGCTTTGGTTCCGCGAGACGCGTTTGTCGTTTTCGTTTTGGTACGTATACTGGGGCGAATCTTTCAACTCAAACGGAGTTCGTCCATGTCTGTGAATCTCGACAAGTTTAAGAAAGGTTTGGTTTTCCTAAATAAGCGCCAAGCGGGTGCACCGGTAGAGCGGATGGTGGAACAGTTGGTTGCCAAACACGGTGACAAGTTTCGAGCGTTGGTCATGCCGTCAGCAAACATGTATGACATTGAATTCCTTCGTGGTCTTGGAGTGCGGGATAGTAAGATACTTGCGGTGGAGCGTGACAGTGAGTCGTTTGAAGAGATACGTTCGTCGAGCGTGGTAAACACCTTTGATGCGCCGCTGGACGTTGGGACGGCGACCTTTCTAAACAGAAAGCGTTTTCATTGGGTCAATCTGGATATAACGAGTCCGATAGGTCATGAGTTGTTTTCGTCTTTGTGTCACGTGTTTGCACGAGGTCTCTGTTCGGGCGGTGTGGTCTCGATGACGGCGATATGTGGTCGCGAGCAGGGTCGAAACAGGCAATTACTGAATCTACTTTGCCGGATTTGTGAGACGAAATATGACCTTCCGACATGTGGAGACTGGCTTGAAGGACAGCGAGTCATGGCTATGTTTTGTTTCACGTACATCGTGCCATTGCTATATGGGTGGAGAGTAGAACGACTTGTTCACTCGCGATATTCGAGTGACACGGACTCAAAGGTGAATAATCTAATACTGGCCGCGGGGAAGTATCGGCGTGGAAGCTATGAGGTGGGTGAGCTACTGGACCGTTACATGCGTTGGATTCAGTCTGACGAAACGTTCTACTGTCCTAAGAGGGGTTTACGTGTTGACGACGTAGTGGAACCACTTCCAAACGGTTCGGAGCTAGTACGTCACGTTAGCAAGGTCATGGAGGAAGGTTCGGAGAGCTACTCTCTTGGTAGTAACTCGAATCGTGTCTATCAAAGAAAAGCGGCTAGAAAGTTAGAGCGCTCATTAACTAATGGCGAGTCGTCTGCAATTGCGGACATGTGTACGGCCTCTGGAAAGACCCGTGTTCTGAAGCTGACACTGGAGCGTTTATTGACCGGTGGCAAACGGGCGCTTTTGGTCTCTCACGACAGGGAGATATTGCGTCAAGACCGGCGCGAATTGAATCAAAGTGACAAGTTATGTGCCACTTTCCTGGGGCATCATCCGACCCCGGAGACGAACGTATATGTTGAGACGATTCAGACGATGATTTCCATGCGCCAACGTCGGCCGCGAGCGTACCGGGCGTTGCGTTCCAAGCTGTCTTACATGGCTCTTGATGAAGTGCACCACTATACGGATGACGAGCGAATGGCGTGGTCTGCTCTCGTGGCTGACTTCCGCAAACACGGGATCAAAAGATGTGGTGTCACTGGTACAGCGTTTCGATACGATGGCCGGCCCATCCTTGAACCGGGGTACGAAGATCAAATAGTGTTTCGATACACTCTCCAACAGGGTGTCAACGATGGCTATGTGGCTGAGATATATGGTATGACTGTGAGGACACATGTCACACCGGTGAAAGAGACGTGGGTAGAGAATGAGTTGAATAAGACCTTTGATCGTCTTGGAGAGCGTTCACGTTTTGAGGCGATCAATCACACGTTACATGAAGTACGAGACAGTGTGTTCAACGGCGAGCTTCATACATTATTGTTTGTGAAACATGTACGTGAGGGTAAGCGACTCTCGAAATACCTTGTGAAGCAAGGTTGGCGTAGTCAGATAATCACGTCTTCGACGCCGCAGAAAAAGAGACAGGTGTATTATCGGGACTTTCGAGCGGGGCGTCTTGACATCCTGGTAAACATTCGTGTTATTTCAGAGGGTGTGGACTTACCCAACTGCAACATGGTTGGGTTGGTTCGGAGTACGTCGTCACCGGTACTCTATTCACAGATGATTGGTCGTGGTGTTCGTGTTACGAAGAGAAAAAAGGGTCTGTTGGTGGTGGACTTCGAGGACAACTTACGGTTACAGAATTCCAAGAACGTAGTTCGATTTAGTGACCTATCATCTAATCGGAATGACCGCCGAATCATGTCTAACAATGGTGTTGTTGTTCGTCAGGAGAACAATCCACACGAGGTCATAACTGGTATTGACTTCGACTATCTTCCGTTACAGGTCAAGGATCATGGTGGTGAGCGCAACAACAACAATCGGAGTATGTATCTTCCATACTGCATGGCCTTGGTAGTGGCGCATAGGTTGTGTAAGGAGTATGGAATAAGGAGCATCCTTGACTGGACTGAGGCTTACGACGCTGGTCATATACCATCATATATTCCGAGGTCGCCACAGGTGGTATATGCTGGAGAGTGGGAGAGTTGGTTTGTCTGGTGTGACAAGACTCAGAGACCGTTTGCTCAAACTCGCGAGTGGCTTCACACATTGGGTTTCAGTAAGGTTGATGACTGGCGCGGTTATTGTCTTACTCACGAGTTGCCGCCCGACATACCGCGGAGTCTTTACGCATACAAAGACCATGTGTTGTGGAAAGGTCTTCCAGACATACTCGGGGTTCCGAATAAACTGTTGTATCGGGAGAACTACATTCCCCAGAGCTATGATGAACTCCGTGCGTATGTGCTCAAGCACGGTTTTACGACTATGCCTCAATGGGAGGAACATGCGCGTAAACCAGAGAACTATGGTAAGTATCCAGTCGGCGTTGCCAAGTTCTTCCCGGACTCATGGCGTGGAACAGAACATTTCTTTGGTCATGTGGATGTGACAGTGGAGGAACTAACCAAGTTGTGTGATCTACTAGCGGTATGTACTCAGGATTGTTACGACTGGTTTCGGGAGTGTGTGGGTAGTACAACAACGAAATACGGGGAATACTATCGAGACCTAAAGTGTAAGTTTCCAGCCAACCCAGAGTTGTTTTTTCGAGACAAGAACATTTGGGGCAAGATACTTTGTAAGCGAAAGATGGTGGAGGTGTCTGAAGCGAAGTTAGTGATTCAAGGTATGGGTCTGAGGTCTCTCTCGGAATATATGAAGGTAAAACGTCTTGGTTTGGAGTTATACGATCTGCCAATATCTTTGAGGTTCTACTACGACAAGCCTCACGAGAACTGGTTTTCCAGATGTGGATATAAGGGGGTCTCACAGTGGGTTAGGGAGAACTGTGAGGTTTTTATGGGAGCGGTCACGAAAGAAGATTGGTTGGAGCTATATGATTCTGGCAAGATACCTGTTTGGATTCCGCGCCGCCCTGACCTGTATTATCGGGATCAGTTTCCGACTAATTGGTCGGAGTTTCTACAAAAGCGGAGGTTCTTACCAGTTAATCAGGCACGGGACATAGTGCGTCCCCTTGGGTTAGAGAATATGTGTCAATGGGTGGCATTGAGGAAAAAATCAATGTCTGGTGAAGGCAACCCACTCTTTCGTAAGATACCGGTTAATCCCCAGGCTACATATTCGGATCAATGGGAAGGAGATTGTTGGTTTTTTGGATCGCAATTCCGTTCAAGAAAGCATAAACGACTGAACTTTAGTAATAAGACTGGGTTTTGGGACTTTGAGAGGGCACATGAGTACATCCTGTCTAAGGAGTTCCCGAACCAAAAGGCATACTTCGACTATGTATGGGCCGGAGAGTTACCTCACGGTATTCCACGCCGTCCTGAGTCGCATTATGATGAATGGGTAAGTTACTCTCACTGGATTGGTAATGATCGTACGCGCGTATCGGCTCTGAAAAAATTACCTTTTGCTAAAGCCCGCGCATGTGCTCGCAGGTTGAAACTCAAAGGGACAGAGAGTGCTTGGAAGGATTTTGTTAGAAACCGAAGGTCTGAGTTACCGAAGGGAATGCCAATTAGTCCTGAAATTGCGTATAAGAGACAGTGGAAAGGGTGGTATGATTTTCTTGTAGCTGATCTATTAGACTACGAGCGCGCAAAGGAACTCCTTATACCGTTCAAGATTGAAAGCCGTGTTGACTATAGCTGTCGCTACAAGAAAGGTGAAATTCCTGAAGGGATACCACCAAAGCCTGGATTTGCGTACAAAAATCGAGGTTGGAAAGGGGTAGAGGATTTTTTCAGTATCAAACAGGAGAACACGACATGAAGACTGCTACGAAAGATGCTGTTGGTCGAGCGATAGATGCGTTTGATAGGACACTGGCGACTGTTGTGCTTGGTAAGGGTAAGAGTGAGGCTGAGCAACTTGAGATACTGAAGTCATTGCATCCGGTGACTGGTGAGCTTGAGCGCTTCGAGGGCGAGTTACGTGGACATGATTGCGGCGGAGAGGTCGAGTTGTGTGAGGAGTTTTGTACGATACGTGCACGGTGTTGCGCCTGCGGACAGGTCTTTGAAATGAATCTACAAGACTTCAAGGCTGACGTGTTGCACCTACCGGAGCCGAGTAAGAGCGAAGTCGAGGGAGCGTATCGCCGGCCCGCTGATCGACTGGCGCACTTTCGAGCTATTGTGGGGACGAGTAATGGTGACTAAGTACATACAGCTAGTCTTGGATTCATTGCTCAAGGCGACACGCCTGGAGTCGAGTGTGGTGCAGTCAGAGCTTGAGTCATGCTTCGACACACGGATGGTCGGATGCGAGACGGTGCACTTACTGAGCAATTTGTGTGCGAGTGAGTTAGTGCGTGTGTATTTGAACGTTGGTATATGGCGTGGTGCGAGTTTCATACCGCCGTTGCTTGGCACTGACGTGCGCGGGATTGGTGTTGACAATTGGTCTCAATTCGGCGGGGCCGGAGCGCGCGAGATAGTGAACCGGAGTTTGCGATTACGAGTGCCTGCGGAGCGTTATCACGTGATCGAGGGAGACGCTTTTGAGGTTCCGTTACCGGGAGAGATTGCGGACGGTACGGTGGACTTGTATTTCTACGACGGCGATCATCATTTCGAGGCGCAGCAACGAGCGTTTACGTATTACGACAGGTCATTTGCTTCGACGTTCGTGGCGGTGGTGGATGATTGGCGGAATTGGCATCGAGGTTACAAGGCGAAGGTGGGGACGTTGAGTGCCTTTGAGTCCCTCGGTTATCGTGTTCCGTTTCACGTGACGTTAGACTGGTCGAGTGGGTTGTTCGTGGCGGTGGTGGAGAAAGGACAGAATAATGAGTGACGAGGAGCGTTTGAAGCGAGAGAATCGGCTCTTGATCGCGATTTGCACGGCGTTAATTGCCGGTACGATCACGAAGGGTCGTGCGGAGGGCTTACTCCTGAAGATTATCGGCGGTTTGGAGGTGTCGGAGCCTGGGTGCCCCTCAGATGGTGGAAAGTTGAGTGGAAACTGAGTAAAGTATCGGGGCTGGCGGTTGGAAGAGTGGATTATCCCTGGACAATGTGGGAGGGGTTATGCAAGCGAGATTTGCGCTTTCGGGCGTCAAGGTGTGCGTACAGAGCGAGGACCGGTGGACTGACAAGGTGGTGAGAATGGCTTTTGACACGGGAGAAAAGACGCTTGAGGTCGAGGTTTCCCTACCGAGTGAGTTGGGTTTCAGTATGTGTCACCGTGAGACAGAGAGCGGTGGCAAGGTCGAGTTGGGTGTTGGTAAGATGGGCATGGAAGAGGTTCTCGCGAAGCTCTGATTCCTTACGGCTCATGGGAGGTTTTTGGTATGGCTAAGCAAGGCGAGGTTGTGGGAGTTCCGAAAGAGAGCGAGGGTCAAGTGACTCTTACTTCCGATCAATGGCTTTGGCTCAAGGATCATTTTGGAGCGGTATGCGAGACAGTTGTGGGAAGTGCCAGTGGAGCTACGCTCTGACGAGCGCAAGATGATCCGGTCGGTCCGTGACACACTTGATCAGACTACTTAGTTGGAGGTTTTTCTATGAAAGTCAGGTATGAGTGTTCGGTTTGCGCGGCGGGTTTGGAGCTTGGAGTCGGTGAACAATGGCCGACGTGCGAGCAGTGTGGGAAAGAGGGAGACGCTACGCTTATGCACGTGGTGAATGACAACGGAGTCATGTTGCCCATGACAGGGACTTACCGATGTCGCATGAAGCGAGGGTATGATCTTCAACGTGCGGCGGAGCAATTACGGAAGGTGGATCCTAATAGTACACTTTCGGCGACAGAGCTTGGGTTCCTAGAGCGCAGTGAGGAGTTGACTCTTGGCACCGCGGTGAAGTTGGCGCTGGCGTATGAGTGTACCCTCGACGAGATTGCTGGACTTGGCGAGGAGACTACGAGATACGAGTCGGCGTCGAAGTACTTACTGGAGGTTTTTCGGGACGAAGAGGAAGACCTCTCTGTCCGCAAGAGTGTTTTGAACATCTTGCTTCGGCTTTTTGATTCTGTTTTAGAGGTCATTGAGTATCTTCGGGAGTTGCAGGAGTGGACTAGCCCGGAGGATGATCCAGACGAATTGGAAATGAAGCGTGCGATTGTGTCGGCCTTGGGTGTTTATTACGGGAAGGTGGAGTGATATGGCCGAGTGGACAAGGACACCTCCGACAGAGGAAGGTTGGTATTTCTGGCGTCGAGCGAAGACGACAAGAGACACTTCGCGGTGGCGGTCGCTTTACGTTGTCAATGAGTGTCCATATAAAGGCACTGACCGCGAGGTCGCAGGGTGGTGCGGTTGGGAAGGTGGTACTGCGGTAGAGTGGCCAAAGGGTGGATGGTGGCTTCACATCTATGGCTCAAAGGAAGAGGTAGTTCGTGAACGTATTAGCGGACCGATACCGGTTAGGAGAAAGCGACCGACTGGTTAAACAGGAGGGATTTGGTATGGACTGGATTCGTTTTCAATCGACGAGTGGCATCTTCGATAAGATCAACGGGCGAGCCACTTATGCTTCGACAGAGGATGGGCAGACACGGGTTGTGGTGCGTGGCAATCGTATTCTGGCCGAGTTCGCGTTCCTGGAGGACGAACTCCCGAAGGTTCAAGAGTGCATGGAGGAAGTTGTCCGGTTGAACAAACGGACTTCTGAGTTGAAGCTCGTGGTGGTGCACCCTTCCTTGAAGCGTCGGGCGTTGATTATCTTCACGAAGGGGGCAACACCGCGGCGGTTATTGGAGCAGGTTAATCCATATCCACTACCTGGTGTGTGTGAATGGTTTCGTGGTCGTCCTCAGCGTGAGGGTTGGTATTTGTGGCGGCGGTCCAAGACAGTGAAAGTCCAGGCGAAGTGGCGAGCGTACTACGTGCGCGATAACAATCCAACGATCTGGGGCGGGCACGATCTGAAGTGGGGGCTTTTGGAGAATGGTCGCGAGATCAACGAGTGGCCTGCGGGCGGTTGGTGGATTCCGTCTTGCGTTCGGTGTTCGGAGATTGGTGAGCGGATACTGGGAGCGTTGAAAAAGGAACCTTTTTCCTTACAGAAAAACGTGGATGGTTCTTGGGAGATATGAGGATTCAACATGGTTACTGGAGTTGCGATTCACGAGGTTTACGTTGTCTATCCGACAGACGAAGATGGTCGGGCGCTCCTGGACAAGCCGGTTGGCCACTACTCGGAAGAGGAAGTGGCGGACATGATAGCTGAAGGAAAAGGAGCCTGGGTCACGAAGGGTTCGGTGATCCGTAAGCACGCGATTGAGGTTGTCCATGACTCGAAGCCGTCAGTGTTCTTCATTCTTGAGTCTCGCGATCCGATTGATCTCAATGGCAACAAAGACGAGGAACTGGCTAAACTCAAGCAATCGGCCGCGGAGAAACTGAGTCCTGCGGAAAAAAAGGCGCTTGGGTTATGAAGACCACGATCAATGATCCGGTTCATGCTGGCGTCCCGGAGGGAGACGTTCTAGGGACTTACTACGCGGAGTTACCGTGGAAGTACACGATGGTCTGGATATGTCTTCATGCTTGCGGGCAAACGAACAAGGACTGGTGTTCGACAGATCAGGGTCTCATTGCGACGTGTCGGGCGTGTGGTAAGCGGTCGAAGGTGCGTCCGAATCTCAAACGGGTTGAAAAGGGGTAGAGTTATGCGTGCCATACTTCAACAGTTATGGAACTGGATTACTGGTCGTACGGCTGCGGGACGGATTGTGGACGAGTTTGTGAAGCGTTTCCCTGGCCGCTGTTTGATCTGTTCCTATCATCGTTACGGTTGGTCTCACGGCTTGACTTCGGAGCCGCAGCCGGAGCCTCACGAGTGTATCGAGGGGAATCAATGACGAACTGCGCGGCTTTAGCCTCACAAATGATCCATGACGTGGAAGAGTGGGAGGTTGCGTTGGGGCGTTCTCTTGCCGTCAAGGAAACTGCCGCGGTTTACTGGGCGGACTATGGGCCGGCCTGGACACACCACGGATTTGAGGGTCGGGAGCGGCAAGACAGTGAGGCCGAGGGCAGGAAAGGTGTCCTTCGGTCAATGTGGGAGGAAGCGAAGGGAAGGTGTGTGGACACGATGAAGTTGACAATGATCGCACTTGGACTGAGGACAGATCAATGACCCGAGACGAACTGAAGGTCGATCTAGTTGGGCGCTCACTTGCTCTGGACGGAGATCGGCAGCAATCGTTCCTCGACTGTGTGGATCAGGTCGTCGATTGCATTGTCGAGGTGGTGGAGCCCGAGGGGCATGAGACAGTGATTGAGTTCCTGGGTAAGTGTATCGAGAATGAAGCTAGGTTGATCACACCTAGTGATTTCAGCGGCGATTCGATTTGTGCCATGATACGGCGGAAGTATCAGATTTTTGGCGGCCCGTAGTGTGTTCGTGAGTAAATTGGATGTTGGAGATTTCGTAACTGAGGGTCGAACATGAAGAAAAGCGAGTTGAGACCAAAAACACCTGGGTTGAATGTCAAAGATCGCAGTGTGATATGGAGATTGCGACGTGTTCCTAGTAGAGAAAGACGTGACAGGCTGGTTCTCAAGATGTATCGTCTAGGATACTCTCGATACATCATTTGTCAGTTGACTGGGTTGTCAAGAAAGACAGTGGATGCTATTAAGCTCAAGTCTTCAGAGGTGCTTCCAGTTGTTAGCAAGTGGGGAAAACCTCGTAGGAACGGGAACCTACCTCAAGAGGTGATTTTGCAGCGTCGTAAGGAGGCGAAACTTATGTTTGAGCAAGGTCAGAGTTATGAGGATATTGCGGAGAAATTTGGTGTTTCGAGAGGTACGATCTTCCGGGACATCTGCATCGAAACAAATAGACTTCCTGGTACAAACGGGAGATTGAAATGACGAACACTACTGAGCGGTTGGTCGATTTGCCAAGTGGCTCGTGTTGTAACGAGGGTAACTTCGACTACAAGTATGATTCTTACACGGCCTTTCAAGACTCTCGTTATCGGATGGCTTTGTGTAGGACGTGTGGCGTTGTCTGGTGGTTCGACAGGGACAGTGTAGGTCAAGGATGGTATCGCGAACGCGGTGGTCTTGACGACTTCCTGAGAGCGTCTACGACCTCCTCAGAGGAACTGGAAAAACCTTACGACGATCTGGACATACGACTCTTGACCAATCCTGCGGACTTGGAGCGGGTCGAGGGGGAGTTTGTGTTGATTCTTTCGTTGGCGGCGATCACCCGAGAGAACTATGTGCAGAAACGCCACGTGTCGTTTGTACCTGGGTTTTCAGTCGGTAAGAAAACCAAGTTCATGTTCCCGTTTGTGGGTTTGGTCGGGGATCGTAAAGACCTTGAGGAAGCGGCGCGGCGTTACGTGAAGACGAACCTTCGCTGTGTTTTAGATGGTGCGGTTCAAGAGCCGCCGGTGGTTCCGTAGAGGGAGGTTGAGTAAGATGATGCTTGGGTGGACACGAGAGCGACCAATTGTGGAAGGTTGGTATTTCTGGAAAAAGGCGAAGACAACTCGTCAAGAGTATTGGCACGTGTACTATCTGAGGGATACGGGAACTGCCGGGCGGTTTGACTGGCATTTCTATGAGGGTGGTAAAGAGGTTGAGGAGCCACAGACAGGTGGTTGGTGGGGTAAGATTTCTTGGTTTCATTCACGTTATCCAAGGTGATTGATATGACATCTGAGCAGAAAGTTAGAGCGAAGTATCCCAAGGCGACGATTGAGAGCCAAAAGACCAACGGTGGAAAGCGGTACTATCTCGTGCGAAAGGAAAGGGGAGCTTACTCCTACATTGGCGAGGGCAGTACGAAGTCAAAGGCATGGGTAGATGCTGCGAAGTCGTTGGAAGGTGTTGAGACATGAAGTTGACTCCGCCGCAATCGCGAGCCTTGGTCGTCCTCCGCCAAAACAGGGGTCAATGGATTCTGGCGAGCGAGCATGGTTTTCATGCTGGTGAGTTGTGGGCTTTGGGTCGGAAGGGAATGTGTGAGCGGCGCGTGAACTTCGAGCGTCACCTTTTTGAGTATCGTTACTTTGAGGGTAAGCGTCATGGCAGATGACGGTTTGCGGGTGAGAGTTCCCCTTCCGTTTCGATTCATTCTGATTCGACTTTTGTGGCGCTTGTTTTTGTGTCCGTTTGGTCTTCACCTTTTCGAGTCCACTGGTTCGATTTTCTTTTACATGAACTGCGTGGCTTGTTCCTACTCGTTTCGTGGACAGATAAACTACAAGGACAAGTGAAGGTGAGTTGCTCATGCAAGGTTTTGCGGCTCTTGGTCTTGCTGTGACTGCGATAGTGCTATCTTTTCTGTTCTTGAGGAGTTTGAAATAGTGGAGAGTCCGACAGATGCAAGCCGATGATCTCATGTGGGGAGCCGAGCCGCCTTGTGGGGAAGGATGGTTTTTCTGGAAGACGAAAGAGGATTCTGCACCGTGTGTCTGGCGGGCGTACTACGTGACGACTTGGGAGGGGATCAAGTGATTCCGACCCAGGGAGGTTTGTGGGCGGAGATTGTTTCTACCGATGGAGGTTGAAGATGGAGAAAGACAGTGAGAGACATTCGATCTATGTTTTCTCGCTTCCCGATGCTAAGGCAGTGTTCTATGGATATGACCCTTTCGAGGACACTAGACGAAGGGACTGGCATATCTGGAAGCCTGGGGACAAGGGCGTACCGGCCAAGGTTGGCTATTTCTGCTGTGTCGATCAGTGTTGGGTCTGTAAGAAGTTGTTCCAGGTTGGGGACAAGGTTTTTGTGTCCTGTGCGCCACTGAACAACGAGTACTATCACGTGTGTGAGTCATGTGTCCGAGACGAGCTTGCGAAGGCAATAAGTGAGCTTCAGAAACGGCAACAAGAACTGGGGGTGTAGTCGATGTCACAAGAGGCACCTGATTGTCCGCAGTGTGGGACGAAGTGTACGAGCACCGTTATTCGTGACTTTGGTACGTTGACGGCAGACCTTTGGATTTGCCCGAACAGAGAGTGTCGGCACCGATGGTCGAAGCGTTTGTTATCGGCGGATTATATTCCCGAGCCGGAGCCGGACGTTGAAATGATCGAGTCATACCTAGTTGGTGTGATCCTGGACGAACTTCAGTCGATTGCGGTGCGTTCTGCGGCTGCGAAGATACTCATACGACACTTGTGTAGTGAGTTGGAGGCGTTGGACGTGGCGACTCGTCTCGGCCACTTGGGCGACCGGGAAATGATGTGCGTTGTGGTGACAGAGTTGAAAGAGCATTACGAAGAGTTTGATTGGGAACCGCAAACGGTTTGGGTGGTGGCTGAAATGTTGCCGTTTCGTGAGTCGGGTGAGCCGGAGCCGAAAGACGAAATGGAACGGTTCCGCAGCATTCTGAATCGGATGCGCGGGACTCGGATTCGAGACTTGCTTGACGAGGGTGAGTTGAAGACGTTAGTTCTCGTGCGTACACAGTCGGAGAAAGAGGCCGTCGAGTGTGTGAAGAGGATTGCTGAGGAACACCATATCACGTTAAGCATAGCGGAGTATGGTACGGCGTGACTCGACAGGGAAGAGTTGCAAGAGCACCGAATCTATTGTCACGTGGATACCACGGAGGAGTGGTCGGACAAAAACCGTTTCTTGAAGATCGTCGAGGAAGCGGTAGGAACCGAGTATGTGAAGTCAGTCGAGAACATGCCTGACGATTTGCTCGTGGTCGTGGTGCGGAGTGAGAATGGGCAGAGGGCGTGCGAGTTCGTAGCTCGGATGGCGAAGGTCAACGAGGTGGAGTTGCGGTCGGTTACGCTCGTGGAAGAGGAAGAGAGAGGTGTGGAAGGGGAGGGTGGTTCTACTCCTACGGAGGTTGAACAATGAGTCGAATCGAATGGACTTGGAGAGAGTTGAACTTTGACGAGGTAGACTTCGAGGATAGCTCGTGGTCGAGTATTTGACGTGTGCTCACTACGTGAGCACTGGCTACATACACAATCTAAGCCGACTCTCCATTCCGGGGAGCCGGAGGAAGATACGTGTCGGTTTCCTGGTGGTATTGATTTCACGAAACAGGGAGGAAAGGTCATGCAGGCCACCCGAGTTCGCAAGTTTCTCATTCATTTGAGTCGAGAAGAATCCGAGCGCCTTCAGTCGTTGGTGCCAAAGGCCGAGACTCATTGTACATGTTTCATTGTTCATGATTTGTTCAAGACTACGGTTCTGGACTGTTCCGGCATCTTGACCTTTGCGTCTTACAATGATCGTGTGGGCATGTACTTCGTCGAAGCGACGGTGAAGCGAAGGGCGGTCGAAGAGATCATCAGGAAGGCACTCGCTCAGGTAGTCGAGGACTTTTACGATGAATGACAGAGAGCCAGACGTGAAGGTGGTCATGGGCACGAAGGCGAAGTGCGAGTATTGTGGTGAAGAGATCGAGTATGTGGGGTCGTACTGGAGACATACTCAGTTTTCGCCGCGGCACATTGCGTTGCCGAAGCAAGGGACGTTTGACTATTCGCGTTTCGAGAAACGTGAGGGGGAGTGAATGCTCGGTGGTCATAACAGAGGGAAGAAAAAGTGGACTGACGGCACCTTCCGGCCTGGGAAGTTGAAGACTCGCTTGCGGGCGGGTTGTTTAGATACTGATCGGTGTGATCGTTGTGACGAATGTCTTGGTTTTGTGGTCTGGGTCTGGGAACATGGAGACGTGTGGTGCACCAAGTGTGCTCGGATCAAAAGTGTAAAGAGGGAGAAAAGGCCATGATACTTCGTTTGTCTATGGTTTCATTGACACTGGTATTCATTGTTGCCTGCGAGAATCCTAACGACGTGCGAGCAACGCGGACATCCGCGCCCAGGTTGACGGTGGTCGAGGTCAAGTGCCATCTGCCGTTGGCGAACAAGTGGGTATCGGAGGTGCGGTTGTCGAGTGAGAAAGACGACGTGGTGGAACCTCACGACCCGGAGCTTATCGAGTGTGGTGACGACCAAGTGCATCTGGAGGTTCGGGTGAAGGCTCCGGTTGAGCAGTTTGACTGTCCGGTGACGAGCCTGATCTCTCATGACGATGTGTTGGGCACCGAGGTTTGCGTTTCGTGTCGTCACAAGTTGGAAATGGTAGGTGGAATGCCGCCTAAAAAGTGTGAAGCGTGCGGTGTGGTGTTCCAGTGGGTTCGATACAGCAAAGGGGTATGGAGTGTTTCAAAAGCGGATCATGTCGAACCTGAAGAGACTGAAGAGACTGAAGAGACTGAATCTCCGGCTGCAAACGGGGAGTGAAACAGTGAGCAAGCCTGAGTTCCCGGAGTGTCGTTACATAATCGCTACCATTTGCTGCATAATCATCATGTGTGCTTGTGGCATTAACAAGAATCATGAAGGGGTACTTGTGGGGGTGACCGGAGTAGTAGTCTTTCGTGTTCTACGTTGGTTTCACTACCGCTGGTTTCAGCGATGGGAGAGTAGACAATGATCGTTAAGTGGTGTGTTTTGAGAGTTGACGGGAAGTGGTGTGCGAAGGCTCACCAAAACTCTGCTTCGAGGTCGGACATTCACACTGTGTGTGGTCGCGTCCTGAACGAGTACCGGAACATAGCGTATGCCCGAGTGACGTGTCCCGAGTGTCTCAAGGGGTTGAACAGTGAGTAAGAGCAACCTTCCTCCGTGTCCATTCTGCGGCTCGTTGAATGTGGGGCGAAGTTCTGAGATTCGTGGTTCACTCTCCGCTTGGAGAGCCAGGCTCACGAGCTTATGTGGGAGACTGAAGAGGAAGGGGAGCTTCGTGAGGCGCGGAACCAACGTCTCAAGGCTGAGTATGATTTGCAGACAGAGATCATTATTCAAGGGAAAGGGACCCCGCCGATAGCTCCGATGTGTTCGGCTGAGGTCTCCGAGTGGGCGGCGCAGTATGAGAAAGACGTTGAACATGGTGCGTACTCGAAGGGTCAAACTCCGAAGGGGTGAGAATGAGAAACTGGCTTGCTGACAAGACCATTATCGTTTGCCATTCGCCGCAGTTCGTGTTCGTGAAGGCCCCGCGCACAGGCGGGACATCGATCTTCCAGGGCGCGTTACAGAGGCAGATGGGCTTAGACTTGTGGACACGCTCGTCGAATGAAGACGAGTTCCTGCATTGGGTCGAGAACACGTCGGTATTGTGGCATGGATACGATAGCTTCACGGTGGTACGGAATCCTTACGACCGTGTGGTCTCGATCTACATGTACGCGATACGGGCGCGGATGGAAGGGGTATCGTTTCGGGATTTCGTGTTGAACTTTGCCAAGTACGACGAAGACCCGTTTGTGGCCTTCCATCGACGTTCTTGCTTTGAGCACGTGTACAACGGTCATTGGGCGGTGGTGAGTCGCAACTTTAAGTTTGAGACTTTGACAGAGGACTTTCACCGGTTTTGCGAAGACAAGGGGCTTCCGAAGGTTGAGTTGCCGCACATAAGCAAGACGGATCGTGGACATTATCGAGAGTACTACGACGACGAGACTCGGGAGGCCGTGGCGGCTGAGTATGCGAAAGACTTGAGGATGTTTGGGTATCAGTTTTAGGAGACGTAAGGATGGACGAAGACGACGAACCTTTGAAAACCAAATCTCTGTATGGTTTGGCTGGAGAAATGTTTCAGGGGTTGCACGAGTTGGGTGTGTGTGCTTCGACCTCGAAGACAGTGGAGAGTTGTCTTTGTGAAAGGTGTGTGAAGGCTAAGAGGTCGTTTTTCCGCGGTCCTGGAGAACCGTTGAATTCAGATCAAACTATGGAGAACTAAGTCATGCCGTTTCCGAGAAACTCACCGTTACATGATCCATTGGCTGCGATTCGGTTCCCGGATGCAGAGCGCAGTCTCCGTGAAAATCTGTTGAAGGCTCGTGCCCTGAACGATCCGATGTTACGTACCTCGGATGGTGAAGAGGCGTTCCTGAAGGGTTGTGAGGCCATACAGGACGATGAACATGCCCGAGAGGTTGAACGGGAGAAACGGCAGCGTGGGTTGAAAAAGCCGGGGCTTCCATGTGCCGAGTCGAACGATTGGGAAGAGGTCGTCTTTGAGGATGACGAGCCAACGTATTTCGACAACGAGTACTTCGGTGTCCCTCGGTCTTACGATGTGTATGTGTACCGAGACGACGGTCAGATTGTCAACGTGGACGTTGGACATTGTGGCGGGAAGTTTCTGATCCCGGTGCTTACCGAAGAGGACTGGGGAAAGTCGGAAGAGGAAATCAAAGCAATGTTGATTGCGGTTTCTGAGGCCCCGCATCGGAGCGTGGTGTTCAAGCGTGGAGATCGTATCGGTTTTGTGGTCATAGACAGTGGGGTTGTGTAAATGAAGCTGATAAAGCCTTCGGAACTAGCTGAGCAGTTGCAGGTTTGTGAGGCAACGATTCACCGTTGGTCTCGGGACGGGAAGTTGCCATTTTCACCAGTTGGTCGGCAGCGATGGTACAATCTGAAGCTCGTGATCCGAACCCTCACGAAACCGGCGAAGCCTAAGACGAAGATGAAACGAAGACAGGGGGATATGTGGGAGGATGTTCAGGCGGATGCGGTATGTGTAACTACGAACGGGATAGTTGGCAAGGGTGGTCGAGCGATTATGGGAGCCGGTGTAGCGTTACAAGCTCGCAAGCGGTATCGGAACCTCCCTCGCGTGTTAGGGTCTCGACTCAGTTGCTATGGAAACCACGTCTTTCTCTTGAGGAAGAGGGAAGGTGAACCATGTATCGTGTCTCTTCCCACAAAGGAACACTGGAAGGATCCATCCAGTTTGGAGTTGATTGATAGGAGTTGTCGTCAGCTTCGGAACATGACAGATGACAAAGGGTGGAAGCGGGTGTGTGTGCCGCGACCTGGGTGTAACAACGGCGGGTTGGACTGGAAGGATGTCAGACCAATCCTACGGAGGTATTTTGATTCGAGATTCGTGGTCTATTACTTGTGAGGTGTGGTCATAATCAAGAGTTGTGTCAAGAGTGTGTCACGAGGTTGCGAGAGTTCCTGAGTGGTGAAACGTTCCATGACGACAACCGCCTGGAGCTTTGCGACCTGAGTGTGCTAGAGGTCATTCGTATCTTGCGTGAGCAAGAGGGAGAGAACTGGATTCATTCTATGACAGTAATGATGGTGCCGGGGAGAGACGCGCCGGTGAAGTGGGGGCATTTCGGTTTTGGACTTCATGTACGAAACTGGATGCGTCAAAATGGCTTCGGAGAACGGGAGTTAGGAGTGGTGGGTAGCCTTGACGATGTGTATGTTTCGTTCCTGGAGGAAGCGGCGGAGGTTGAATCATGAAGTGTCCTGAGTGTGGCTCGAAGAACGTGGTTCACGCGAGAGGTGTTCTCCTGAATGAGACGGAGAAACCGATCATGGATACCATTCCAGCAAAGTGTTTGGATTGTGGTCATGAAGGGGAAGCGCACGTGTTCGGCTTCCCGGACGTTGAACCGTGTCCACGAGATCATGAGGATGGATGCTCGCGAGAGGTTCTTAATACCACCGGCTATTGAGGGACTCCATGATGCCGATTGACCCGGAGTTGAAGAAACGACTGCATGTTGTCGATGTGAGAGAGGTGAAGACATGATCCGAGTCTGGTACCTGGTTGTTGACAGGAACATTGGGTTTTCACTTGCACCTGGCAACGTTGCCGATTCGATAGGTGACAGGCGAGCGAGTGCTACGGTGTCGATGCTTTTCGAGGAAAGACCGATTGCTGACGGCGTTCAGATGTTCCGTCGCTTCGCGTTGACGATCATCGAAATGCTGACGTACTGGAATCCAGAGGACATTCGTCGCACTGGTTTCGAGTTCATTCAGATGCCCAAAAACGTTGTGAGCTATTCCGAGCCGCCGACAATGGTTTCTACTGGAGGGTGAAATGTCTGACTGGATCAAGGAAGCCGCGGAAGAGATCGAGAGATTCAACCGTGAGATACCGACAAAACACTACATGTGTCATGGTGATCCTCACTCGTACAAGTCTGAGATTTCGGCGGAGCAGGTAGAGGAAATCTTGCGGAAGCACGTGTCGAGTCCGTGGCGATCTTCAATCACCGGCGCTAGTTCCTTGGAGAACGGAACGCGAGTGAGGTTTGCGATTGCTTCGACACGGACAATTGTTGACGGTGAAGTGATCGGTTCGTTCATGAACGGACAGGTCTTGCAGGTTCGGGCGGATGGAACGGTATACGAGTTGCCGTTGGTTCACGTTCTTGGTTCGTCAGAGCAAAAGGCGAGGTGTATAACTTTCTGTGCATCTTGCGGCAGTTATGTCCTTCACCTTGACCTGCAACTGACTGACGAGGAAATGAAAGAGTCTCGTTGTCCTGAGTGTGGGGAATCGGTTGAGTTCGCTTGGGCGGTGTCATGTACTCCTGGGGATACAGAGACATGTTGAAGATTCTCTTCGTAACGCCAAGTGCCCGTACGACCATTGCCAAGAGCACGGAAGCATTTCGTACTGGTCTGCGAGCCATGTTTGACACGCGATTCTTTGGCAGGGGATACGGGGGTTATCGAGAGGGGTTGAAGACTTACCAGGAGATCATTGATCTTACTTTCGGTGAGACGCCGGATGTTATGATTGTTGGTTTCTATGGAAGCGACCGTGGTCGAGCGAACTGGTGGGAAATGGCACCGATGCCGTATGAGGGACTCCCCGAGGTTGACTGCTTGAAGTTCATTGTCCTTACAGACTACTGGCATTACCGGGGGGTAGAGAGGGAAGTTGCCAACATGTGGTGGGAGCGCGGTGTCAACGCTGCTTTAACGAATTTCTCCGGGGCGATACCGTGGTACCTAGGGAGTCCGTTCAAGGATCGGTTGTTTTGTGTCCCTCTGAGTTTCGATCCGCAGATTTTCAATTGGCGTCGTCTGGAAAAGAAGTACGACATTGGTTTTCTGGGGGCGGGCACGACTGAGGAGAGACGGATATACCCAGAGCGGTTCAGGATTCACCGTAGGTTGTTGGCGACTGGTTACGAGTACCTTTGGTCGGAACATCCAGGGGCGACGCGTCAATACGAGAATGAGGAGCACCCGCTGGTCGGAGTTGGTTTCTCGAATCGAATCGGTGAGTGTAAACTCTTTGTGAACACTGCGGGACAGTGGTTTCATACGAATCCGAAGTACATTGAGATCATGGCTTCAGGCACGTGTATGTTGGCGCAGAAGCCTGAAGACACGGAGTTACTTCGTTTGGAGGACGGAGTGAACTACGTGAAGCTCGACGAGGAGCACTTGGAGGAGCAGGTTGCTTACTACTTGGAGCATGACGAGGAACGCGAAGCGATTGCTCGGGCGGGTTACTTGACGGCTATGAGACACCACACTTGCTATGCGCGTGCGATAGATTTCCTGGAGGCGATCAAACCAGTGCTTCCTCAGTTTCGGAGACTGAAATGAAAATCATGAGTTGGGAAAGGCAAGAGGCGTTGACCGTGCCGAGAGTGGAACGTTGTATACTCCACTGTACTGATATGAGGGGTGACATCGTTTCATGCGACTGGCGTGAACATGGAAGGGACTGGAAGATTGGTCTAGTGGAAGAGTTGCCGGGTGAGGTAGAACGTCTCAAGGAAGCTCTTGAAAAGATGCCACACGCTGGCGAGGGGGTTGTGAGGATGATCGAAGTGAAACGAGGTTGTAGATATTGGTCTTCACAACGATCATACGAGTTTGGTTTAGGTGTTGTGGTTTTCCTCGGACCTCCTTTCAGTCAAGATAACCTGACGGAAAACGTTGGTCGGGAAGTGATAGTAAAGACAGGGCATTCGGTACGTATCGGTGACGATAACACTCGTGTGTTCGTCAAACCTGGGTCGAGAGGGAAGGTATCTACGTTCCATGCTCATGATCAATTCTCTCCCCTTACTTACTTCAACTGCGAGTTTGATTTGGGGCCGATTGAGGTCGTTGTTCCGATGCTCTATACCAACGTGGTGTTACAGGGCGAAAAGCCTGGTTCTTTTGCTCTTGCTGCTTCGGGGCCGCAGGCGGCGACGTTGAGAGACGTTACTCCAGGACCGCCTCCTGGTATATGCGAGTGTCACGGTACGGAAGATTGCCCGGCTGCAAAGTGGAGCACACCATGAAGAGTAGGATCGGTGAGACAGTAATCCACCGGTGGGACGGCTTGAAGAGGAAGCTCAAGGTCGTTGACGAGTTCTATTGGTTCGGTAACCTGAAGCTCGTGTGTGTCGGTGAAGACGCGCGTATGAAAGACTGGCATTGGGAGTTTGAAAGTGTCGAGTGACTTGGAACAAGAGCTTGCGAAGCCGAATCGCCTTGTTCGCTTTTTGCGAACAAGGCGAAGTTCTGGCGTCCTCGGTGTGACAGGTCTTTGGTCGGTGAGTATGGGAAGTGTCCGACGTGTGGCTGGAAGGGGAAGCGACGAAAGGAGTGACGATGCAATACACGTGTCCGTCGTGTGGCATGATTGGAGTACACCCGAGTGATTTGCCGCCGCCGAAGTGTCACGAGTGCGATTTTAAGGTGACCATGAAGCCGTCGAGCCACCGAATGTTAGAGGCGGCAGAGGGAATGTCTGAGGTTCTTAATCGAACGTGGCCAGTAATGAAAGGAGAGACCATGTTTCAAGTTCGCTACGTTATTACGGATGCGACAGATTTGCAGTTCGTGCTAGACGATGAACAGCGAGGGGAACTTGACGTAAGAGAACAGCTTCCGGCGTTCTTGCGAGTCAGTTACGGACACAAGATCATGACGGATGGATCGGTGTTGTTCAAGGATGAGGCGCTTACCATCGTGTCAATGTTGACGGGTCTTACACCTTCGGATGTAGCACTCCGTGGCTACGTGTTCATTAAGATGCCGGAGGCCAAGATTACGGTGAGCCTTCGGGGACAGGAGGGATAAATGGCTGTCGAGTTCATTACGGACGTAGGAGAACCGATCTTCGACGTGGGCACGGAGTTCCCCGCGTTCTATTTCACGGGCACTTGTCTAGTTAAGGCAGACCCGACTGCGAGTGGACGCTTTAAGTTGCCGATGTTCGGCGTAGACGTTGAGTGGTTTCGCAATCTCTCGACTTGGGTGGAGATTGTTACTCGTCTTGTGCCCTGGGGACACATACGATTGGTTTTGTCACCGGGTGGCAGCAAGGTCGGTGTGCTTGTGACAGGGGAGACGGAGAGACTGGAGGGTCTTGCCCATGCCGACTGATTTGATTCTCCAGCGAGCCGCAGCTTGCTTTGTTGAGTGGCTTGAAAAGGAAGCAGCCTCTTCGTGGG
>JGI10211J34971_10000248_pt1 | contig 42725 bp, 28 predicted proteins | sample Etolagsediment_FD_34971 | JGI IMG/M metagenome (IMG submission 34971) | reverse complement strand
TCAAGCCTTTATTTTAAATAATTCCCGCCGATTCTCTGCTTGTTTTAGACACGCGTCGGATATAATTTACCCTATGAACCAATCAACAGATGTACCGGGAGGTTGAAATGACAGTACTAAGCCGCAGGGCATTTCTTCGCAAAGGGGCCCACGGAGCCGCTCTGGCAGCCGTCAGTCCTCTGCTGCTGGAGAGTTGTCTGCACGGAGTGAAAAAAGAAAAAGTGTATCTGGAACAGAGTTATCTGAGTCTCTTTCAGGTGACACATGAACAGTTGAGACAGGTCCTCTCCGCTGCCCTCACACGGGGCGGTGACTATGCAGATCTGTATTTTGAGCTGAGCAGCAGCAATTCCATCGTCATGGAGGATCACAGTGTGAACCGTGCCAACAGCAGTATCAGCATGGGCATGGGTGTGAGGGTTCTGAAAGGCGACAAGCACGGCTACTCCTATACGGAGGAGCTGTCTCTGGAGAGCATGAAGGCTGTGGCATCAGCGGCCGCAGCCATCGCCGACGACAGTGTGAAGGGCGGGATGCAGGATTTTGTTTTTACGCCCAACCCCGATTATTATCCGATCAGGACGCTCTGGGAGGACACGGATGTGAAAAGCCGCGTCGATCTTCTGACTTCGGCGGATGCAAAGATCTTCAGCCTGGACAGCCGGGTGAGCAAGGCCACTCTCTATATGCAGGATGAGGAAAAATATGTCCTCTTCGCCGACAGTGAAGGCCGTATCAGAACAGATTTTCAGCCCCTGACCCGTCTTGGAGCCTCCGTTGTGGCAGAGGAAAACGGACGGCGTGAGCAGAACGGTTACAATTACAGTATCCGCGACGGGATTGATTTTTATACACCGGAACGCATGGATAAACTGGCCAGGGAAAGTGTGCGTCTGACCACGGGGCTCTTTGAGGCAGTGGATGCTCCGGTTGGTGAATTTCCAGTGGTTCTGGCTGCAGGTTCCAGCGGCATCCTGCTGCATGAGGCCATCGGGCACGGGATGGAAGCGGATTTCAACCGCAAGGGTATTTCCATTTTCAGTGACAAGATCGACAAAAAGGTAGCCGAACCCTTTGTCAATATCGTTGACAGCGGAGTGGAGGCCAATATGCGCGGCAGCATAAATATGGATGATGAAGGCCGTGATTCCCAGACGACAGCTCTGGTGGAGAACGGGATCCTGCGTTCCTATCTCCACGATCGCATCAGTGCATCGCACTATGGTCTGGAACCCACAGGAAACGGTCGTCGGGAGAGCTTCAAGCATGCACCCCTGCCCAGGATGAGGAACACCTACATGACAAACGGCCCCCACAGTTTTGATGAGATCATCGAGTCTGTACCCTACGGAATCTATGCCGACCAGTTTACTAATGGCGAAGTCAATATCGGGGCAGGGGATTTCACCTTCTATGTCAAGTCCGGGTACCTGATCGAGAATGGAAAAATGACCGCCCCCATCAAGGATGTGAATATTATCGGCAACGGCCCGGATGTTCTTGCAAAGATCAATATGGTCGCCGATGACTTCAGATTCTCTGAAGGCGGATGGACCTGCGGCAAGAACGGGCAGAGTGTGCCTGTAAGCCTGGGTCTGCCCACATGCAAAGTATCGTCCATTACAGTGGGCGGAAAGAACAGGGGGTGAGCAGATGAATAATACAGATTACAATGAACTGCTGAAATGGGTTGAGAGCGAGACCCTGAAACTCGGAGCCGTCGAGGTGGCGGGAAAGATCAGCTCCAACCGGGGTATGGAGATCAGTGTCCGGGACGGAGAACTGGAGAGCATGAAAGAGAGTGTTCAGAGTCAGCTGTCCGTACAGATCTATTACCGGGGACGCTACAGCACGCATCAGACGAATGCTCTGGACAGGGGCCGGCTGCAGGGTTTTCTGAAAAATGCTCTGGACATGACCGGCTATCTGGCGGAGGACAAGGCCCGTCATCTGCCGGATCCATCGTTTTATCCTGCTTCCAGCATGCCGGATCTGCAGCTCAGGGACCGTCGCATTGCCGAACTGGATCAGGATACCAAGCTGTCCTATCTGGAGACAATGAGTGCCGCCGGCAAATCGCTGGGCCCGGATATCATCTCATTTACTGCGGAATACTGGGACAACAGGAACAGCAGCTGGCTGCGCTTCAGCAACGGCTTTTCAGACATGCAGGAGAGCACAGTGATCGGCATGGGAGCCTCTCTGTCCATGAATGATCCGTCCGGGAAGAAACCGGAAGGCTGGAAATACCTGCAGACCCGGTTTGCCGAGGATCTCGCAGCGCCGTCCTATCTGGCGGAGGAGGCCTACCGCCGGACCGTCAACAAGATGGGCGCGAAAAAGATCAAGAGCAGCCGCATGAAAATGCTGGTCACCAATGATGCGGTCATGCGAATCCTCTATCCGCTGGTCCGCAGTCTGGATGCCCGTTCCCTCTATCTGGATCAGAGCTATCTGAAGGGGAAAAAGGGGGAAAAGATTGCATCTGAACTGCTGACGATCAAAGACAGCCCCTTTATTCCCAGGGGAATCGGAAGCCGTAATTACGACGGTGAAGGTCTGGCTGCCAGGGAAATGGATGTGCTCTCCGGCGGTATCCTGAAGAACTACTATATCGACAGCTACTACGGAGAGAAGATGGCCGAGACGCCCAATGCCGGCGGGCCGTCCAACTGGGTTTTCAGCACAGGCAGCCGATCCCTCGGGGAGATGATCAGCGATCTTGACGAGGCCATTCTCGTGGACAGCTTCATCGGCGGCAACAGCAACAACACCACCGGCGATTTCAGCTATGGCATCATGGGACGCTATATACAGAATGGAGAGCTGAAGCATCCCGTCGCTGAAATGAATATCTCCGGGAATATGCAGGAACTGCTGGCGAATATCCTCGAACTCGGCAATGATCCCTATATCTACTCCTCCTACAGAACCCCCAGTATTCTTATAGACAATGTTGATTTCGCCGGTCTGTGACAGGACTGCGCCTCAGGGACGGGGATAAAACGAGAGACAAACCCGAGAGAAGAAATAAGAGAAAGCGTCTGAAAAAATAAAGCAGTGAAGCGGGAGCCTGTCACAGCGGCAGGCTCTTTTTGTTTCTTATTCACTCACCTTTTTATAAATTCCCGTTCTGAAAAGCGAGGTCCGATTCATGCACAGAAAAGTCTTATTATACATCATCACCGCGGCTGCACTGCTTATCAGCAGCTGCAGTCAGGACAGCGTCGTCTATCCGGAGACTGATCTCCTTCAGAAACAGATCCTCTATGCAGGACGCATCGGGCAGATCGCGCTCCCGGATCTGTTTTACGCCGATTCCTACAGCAGCGTGGAGATTCTGTCGCATCCGGAACTGAATCCTGTGATCGATCATGATCAGAACACTCTGAGCCTGGATATCCCGGAAACACTCAGCGGTCTGGAATTTCTGGTTCTGAGCTATCAGGGCGCGGAGTTGAGCCTGCCTCTTCAGATACAGCCGATGCTCAGTCACAGCTTTGCCATACCGCAGTACTTCGGAGCGGACACGGTCTATGTTTTCGGCAATTTCAACGGCTGGAACAGGCAGCAGTATCCACTTGTCTATTCTCAGGCGGAACAGGGATACCGGCTCGACATACTTTTTGAACCCGGACAGTACGAATACCGCTACTCGGTGAACGGGGTTGACACTCTGGATCCGGTGAATGCTTCGAAGGTGCCCAACGGGCTGGGTGACTACAATTCGCTGCTCATCGTATCCCCGCCCTTTGCGGGAGACATGCCCCATCTGACGCCTGGGAAAATACATTACCGTGAGGACGGCAGCCGGGAGATCACAGTGACACTGCTGCGTCGCGACTATGACGGGGAGCTGGGACGGCAGGATTTCACTGTCCTCAGCGGAAACCGTCTACTTGCGGATAAATATGTGGCCTATGACAATCAGCATACACTCCGTATCTCACTGCAGCCTTCCTTTTTCAGCAGTACGGGCCGTTCTGATATACGAGTGGCTTTCAGACGGGGCCCGGTCTACTCCAATCTACTGCATATTCCGCTCTTTGACGGAGAAAGCCCCGCCATGGAAAACAGCGGCCGGAGCTGGAATGATGCGGTCCTCTACAGCGTCATGACAGACAGATTTTTCAACGGCGATCCGGCCAATGATGCCCCGATACCCCATCCTGAACTGGCAGACAGGGCCAATTTCAACGGCGGGGACCTCAGGGGAATCACTCAGAAGATCAATGAAGGGTATTTTAAGCATCTGGGCGTCAATACACTCTGGATCACACCCTGGTACACAACGACATCATCTGCCTATCGGGAATATCCTGAACCGCATCGCTGGTTCAGCGGCTACCATGGCTACTGGCCCACGGCTCCCCGGTCAGTGGAAGCCCGTTTCGGGGGAGAGGAGGCTCTGGAGGAACTGATGGCTGCAGCAGAGCAGCAGGGAATCCGGATCCTGATGGATTTTGTCAGCAACCATGTGCATGAGGAGCACCCCTATTTTCAGGAGCACAGGGACTGGTTCGGTGAAGTGGAACTGCCGGACGGCCGTATGAATCTGAGACTGTGGGATGAACAGAGACTTACGACCTGGTTTGAACCCTATCTTCCGAGTTTTGACCATCTGGGCAGTTCAGACGCCATGCAGGCCGTCGTGGATGATGCCATCTGGTGGATGAAGAGCTACGGAGTGGCAGGTTTTCGTCACGACGCGGTGAAACATGTTCCCAACGAATTCTGGCGGGAACTGACGCGCCGGATCAGGCAGGAGTTTCCTGAGCAGGACGTCTATCAGGTGGGGGAGACCTTCGGAGACTGGAATCTGGTGAGTTCCTATGTGAATCCGGGACAGCTCAGCGCACAGTTCAACTTCAATCAGTACTGGCCTGCCCGCTACTGTTTCAGTGAGGTGGACGGCGATTTTTCTGATCTGCAGAAGGCAATGGAAAAAAGCATCGAGGTCTACGGGCAGCTCAATGTCATGGCCAATATCATGGACAGTCACGATCAGCCCCGGCTGCCGGCCTATATGGAAGGGGACCTGCTCTGGAATGAGAACGGGAGTGAGGTCAGCTGGACAAGGGACATTCAGGTGGATAAATCTTCCACTTATGACAGAATTGCGCTCTATTACAGCTACCTGGTGAGCAGTCCGGGAATACCCCTGATCTACTATGGCAACGAGATCGGTATGACAGGAGGCGGAGATCCGGACAACCGGCGTATGATGCGCTGGGGTGAGGCGGTTCGTCCCGATGAGGCGAGGTTGAGAACCCGGATCACAGGACTTCTGGGGCTGCGGAACCGCCACAGTGCCTTGAGATACGGTGATTTTCTGCCTCTTCAGGCGGACAAGGAGATTTTTGCCTACCTCCGCAGCGATTTAAATGAGACTGTCATGGTGCTGCTCAACAAATCCGCAGAGCTGAAAGTTCTGGAGATCGCAGTTCCCGAGGAATTGGCATTCGAAACAGCCGAGGCGATCAGCGGGTCGGCAGTCTTTCAGCTTGAGAACAGTCTTCTGCACATTGAGATACCGCCCTACAGCGGCAGTTTTTTAAACCTTCGCTAGGACCTGAATGAAAACCGAGATCAGCAAGACCTTCTTTTTTGACATGGCCCACCGGCTCACCTTCCACGAGGGAGCCTGCCGCAACATTCACGGACACAGCTACACCCTGGAGATCTTCCTGCAGGGACCTGTGGACAGTCAGGGGATGATCCTGGACTACGGTGATCTGAAAAAGCTGGTTGCAGAGAAGATCCTGAACAGACTGGACCACAGTCTGGCCGTGTACGAACAGGACAGTCTTCTGATGGGCAGGATCGATCCCTCACTGAAGCAGATTATCTTTCCTTTCGAAACCACTGCAGAGCATCTGGTGCAGTGGATACTGCAGGAATTGAGGAAGACCGAAAAGCGCGTGGTCCGGGCGGTTCTGTGGGAGACGAGGAACAACAAGGCCGAATGTTCGATATAAACGACATCTTCTACACCCTGCAGGGAGAAGGCCGCTGGAGCGGTACAGCGGCGGTCTTCATTCGCTTTGCGAACTGCAATCTGCGCTGCAGCTTCTGTGACACTGAGTTTCTCAGCAGCCGGCCCATGAGCAGCCGAGAGATCCTCGAAGCTGTTCAGCGGTATCCTGCCCGGCATATCGTACTGACCGGCGGCGAACCGCTGATGCGGGATCTCAGCCAACTGACAGCCGTCCTGAAGGAGGCAGGCTATTTTCTGCAGGTGGAGACCAACGGGATGTTCGATGAGGGACTGGAGCAGATCGACTGGATCACAGTATCGCCGAAGAACAGCCGAACCCGGATCCACCGGGCCCATGAACTGAAACTCCTGCTGGAAAAGGGAGGCGAACCGCTGTATGATCATGGCATCGAGGCTGAATTCAAGTATATTTCGCCCCTTAATCCGGGCCATGGAGGCAGGGTGGGGGAGGACAGTTCGGAACTCTTTGATCCGGAGGCTGCCGCCTACGCGGCTGAATGGGTCATGAAGCATCCCGGGTACCGTCTCAGTCTGCAGCTTCACAAACTGCTCGGAATCAAATAGGCTCTGCCTACCGGCACTTTCAGCCGCTGTACAGCTTCAGACAGCTGTTGAGACTGCCGAGAAGGGGACTGATCAGGTAAAAGACCAGGGGAGGACCCGGGACAGGACGGAAGTTTAGACCATGAGAGTGAACATTGGATAAAGTACAGAAAGAAAAGACCGCAGGCAGGGCACTGATCCTGCTGTCAGGCGGACAGGACAGCAGCACAGCCCTCTACTGGGCACTGAAGCGCTTTTCAGCGCTTGAGGCTGTCTTTTTCCACTATCAGCAGAGACATGCGGCGGAATATGAGAGCGCCCGCAAAGCAGCAGACAGGGAGGGGCTGCTGCTCCACGAACTCGATGTGCCGGCCTTTGCGCAGATCGGCGGTACAGCCATGATCGAGGAACGGGACATTCAGACACCGGAGGGGGGACTTCCCAACACCTTTGTGCCCGGGCGCAATATCGTTTTCCTGACCCTGGCGGCCTCTCTGGCCTGGAACAGGGACATTCTGGACCTCATCATCGGGGTCAATGAGATGGACTATAGCGGTTACCCGGATTGCCGGGAGGACTTTATCCGTTCCATGGAACGGAGCCTGAGTCTGGGACTGGACCGGAATATCCGTATCCACGCGCCTCTGAGTCGTCTTGACAAAGCGGGAATCTGGGCATTATCTGACGAACTGGGAGTCCTGGACCGGGTCCGTACAGACAGCCATACCTGTTATCTCGGTGTCAGGAAGACCCTGTATGACTGGGGTTACGGCTGCGGGAGCTGTCCGGCCTGTTTGCTCCGCAGAGAGGGATTTGAAAAATATATGCAGAAAAGAACTGAGGGATCCGTTTGACCCGCCGTTGAGACCCTGCTTCTGGATACGTTTAGAAATGAAGAAACCACAGATTAAAACGAAGAAAGCAACATGATCGACACCTTCAGGAAATTCAGCCTTATCATTCTGAGTGCACTGGCACTGAGCACATTGAGCGCACAGACCCACCCATCCTACATCATCAATGTCAGCGGAGGGGAGAGTGAAAATTTCATTTACGTGGAAAAATCGAGTCAGACCCTTTTTGTTCAGCGGAGTTTCGGCCCGGTGACCACACGCACCCTGAAGAGTTTCAAGATGACCACCGGCCGGGTGAAGGGTGACAAGATGCTGGAGGGTGACATGAAGACGCCGGAAGGTATCTATTATGTGCAGTATGAGATCCCCGGAGGCAAACTGGAGCCGAAATACGGACCGCTGGCCATGGTGCTGGATTATCCGAACCCGGTGGATAAACTGCTGAAAAAAACCGGCAGCAATATCTGGATCCACGGCAGGGATGAGGAGATCCGGGATCTGATGACCGAGGGCTGTATCAGTCTGGACAATCGCAGTACGCTGCAGCTGGAGGAGTTTATCACACACAGGGTGACACCGGTGATCATCGCGGATTCGCTGGGAAAAATCTCAGGCAGTGAACGGGACAAGCAGAGCCGTTACTGGGCAAGCAAGCTAGAGGACTGGCGTAAGAACTGGGCAGCCGGTGATGTGCAGCGCTATCTGAAGCATTATTCGGACAGTTTCGTGGATGAAAAGGGCCGGGACAAGCTGCAGTTCAGGCTGTACAAGGAGGTTCTGGCCCAGCGCTATGAATGGGTGCATATACAGCTGGATGATATAGTGGCCTATGTGCATCCTCGGGAAGTGCATCTGCATTTTCAGCAGGAATATGAAAGCCCGGTGTTTCGCGGGACGGGCCGCAAGGTGCTGGTTCTGGTCTTTGACGACAGCGGCGAGGACGGAGACTGGGTGATCCTGAGGGAGAGTTACAGGGAAACGGAACCGCGGCAGTATCTGGACAATGAGCTCAGAGACTTTGTGATGCGCTGGAGACTGGCCTGGGAAACAAAGAACCTGACAAACTATGAGACATTTTACAGTCCTAATTTCAATAACGGGACCCTGGGATTCATCCAGTATATGGAGTACAAGAAAGAGAAATTTTCAGAGTCGGCCAAACTCGATATCCGCCTGGATGATATCACAGTTAAAAATCTGGGCGAGGATCTCTGGGAGGTCCGGTTTGCGCAGGATTACCGGGCGGACAGCTATCGCGACCGAGGGATAAAGATCCTGACCCTGCGGGAAGTGAACAATGTCTATTTTATCATCGATGAACAGTGGAGGGCCCGCTGATTTTGTCTCAACTCCCTGACAGCTTTCGAGTTCTGCAAAGGGCGCTGACTGCCGTGCTGCTGCCGGCATTCTGTCTGATGCTTCTTGGTCCGCGGTCTGCTGAATCGGCCATCCGCAGTGCCCAGAAGCGTCCGTCTGTGGAGCTGGAAACACATTTTGCCGGTACGGACCATGAATTGAGAATTTACCGCAATTACGGCCGTCTGGACGGCTCAACGGTCCTGATCATCGGGGGCATTCAGGGTGATGAGCCCGGCGGATATCTTTCCGCGGACCTCTACAGCGAGCTGCCTCTGGAAAAGGGGAATCTGATCGTGGTGCCCCGGGTCAATTTTCTGTCCATCATGCTCAATCGGCGGGCGGTGGAGAACGATATGAACCGACTCTTTAACAGGGAGCAGGCACCGGAAAGCCGGGAAGACAGCATTGTTCAGGTCGTTTCGGGGCTCATGGGGGAAGCGGACCTCTTCCTCAATCTCCACGACGGGCACGGCTTTTACAGTGACACCTGGATCAGCTCCGAACGGAATCCCCAGCGATTCGGGCAGAGCATTATCGCCGACACGGATACTTTTCGGGTGAAGGGTCGTCTCATCGACCTGCAGGCGATTGCTGAGCGGGTTCTGCAGGAGGTGAACGAAAAGATCACCGAGCCCGGGCACCGCATGCATTTCATGAACACCCGCAGTTTCGATGCCGACAGCCGTTTCCGTGAGATGGTGAACAGCGGCACCTATCATGCCCTGGTCAATCACGGCATCCCCAGCTTCGGAATAGAAAGCAGCAAGGATCTCCCCAGTGTCGAGCAGAAGATTCTCTACCACAATCTGGCCATCAATGAATTCATGGAACTCTACGATATCCATCCCCAGGTGCCGGGAATCCGCAGCGAAGAGTTTAAGCTGCTTTTCGCCCATATCAGCATCAACGGCGCCAAGGCCCAGGTCATCTACCCGGGGGAAAGTCTGAAGCTGAAGGCCGGCGACCGTGTGGAAGTGCAGCATATCAGCGCCGGGACTGTCAACGGACTCAGCTGCGATGTGCTGGGCGTCGGTTCCTATCAGGATCTGGGCAAAGCGGTGGAGTTGAGATATGATACACAGATCATCTACCGCAAAGACGCCTTTGAGATCGGCCGGACCCGCATCGATGTGGAGCGGGCGCCGATCCGCCCCGAACAGATCTCCTATGTGATTCAGCTGAATGACAGCTGGGCCCGGCTCGGACACCGTGATACTCTGAAACTCTCCGCCGGGGACCGCTTTCTCATTGCCGATGTGAACAGCCCTGATTTCAGGGCCGAAGACATTCAGGTCAATATGAAGGGCTGGGTGCCCGACAATCCCGTCAATGAAGGGGAGGACAGACATTATCTGATCAGCGCCGCCTCCCTGGTCTGGAAAAAGTACAGCCTGAACAGACAGGGTAAGATCTATCCCCTTGTTGTCAGTCTCAACGGCAGAGAGATCAGCAGACTCTTCGTCTACCTAAACTTCTGAATATAAAAAAAAGAGCTCCCGTTTCCGGAAGCTCTGTCAGTTTTGGTGCCCGGGGGGGGACTCGAACCCCCACCCCCGTACGGAGACTAGACCCTGAACCTAGCGCGTCTGCCAATTTCACCACCCGGGCTTCAAAAAGCTTGCGAATTTATTTTAATTCACCGTTAAACACAACAGCAAATTCGAAAAAAAATCAAGTTATGCCCTGCAGGGCTCCGGAGCTGCTGTTTTGACTGGGTTTAAGAAAAAGCTGATTTATCTGTTGATTCAATCCATTGGATTTCTTTATATTTCCCTGCTTTCGGAGCGTGGCGCAGCCCGGTAGCGCACTTGAATGGGGTTCAAGGGGTCGCAAGTTCAAATCTTGTCGCTCCGACGAAAAGCAGAAGGGAGGTCAGACGACCTCCCTTCTTAGATTGGGGGCTTTTTTATACGTTTGAAGCAGCTTCGGATGCGGCTGTGACCGCCCCTGGGGGAAAGCAATTCCGGCAGTCGAATTTACAGGCCTTGAAAACAGCACAATTATTCCCTATTTTGTAATAAATACGGAGTATTTCTTTATTCATGAAAGGATGTACGAGGCTTTCAGCGGCCTGTGTAATGCTTCTCACTGGAGTTCAGGCACTGTTTGCTTCCTCTGTTTTTGAGCTTACAGAGCTCAGTGCTTTAAGGGACACACTGGATCTGCGGGAGAGCGATCAGCTGCAGACCCTATCCATTGCCTTTGAGTCGCAGGAGCGGAAATGTTCTGGAATCAGCATCNNTTATATCAACGAAAGGGACAGCAGCGGACTGNGGTTCTACCAACAGATATCCGAAAGGTATTCCTACAGCGGCAATGTATCCCGTCTCATTGTCCGCGGAACAGCACCGGGTCTCTATCAGGTTGAGACACTCCGACTTTATTACAGGGATTCTCAGGGATATACTGATACTGACATCTTCAATCCTGAGCTTCTGGACAGTCTGGGTTTCGACCCGGGTTTTTTCGTTATTTCCGATGAAGATACATCGGGGCCTGAACTATTAAGTCTGGAACTGAAGAGTGATACACTGTTTTCAGCGGGTGACAGCGCCTTTCAGGTCATCTACCTGGAGTGTGGGGATTCTGAGGCGGGTCTTGGAAGCCTGCAGCTGGAGGTCAGGGGTCCGGGTGAAGGAGAGCCGCAGTACCTTTACAGATTCTATAATGAGAAAGACCCGATTTACAGGAGTTCTGACACACTGCTGCTGAAAATAGATCCCTGGTCTGCTGAGGGGGAGTGGACCATTGAAAAGGTTTATCTGTCGGACCGCCTGGGTAATTACAGATCAATGGACTCCACTGATCTGCAGGCACGGGGTTTCAACCCTTCATTTTATCTGCAGTCAGTCCATGACAGTGAGGGTCCGGTCCTGAAAGAATTCCGAATCAGAAAGGAATTCAGGGAATGGCAGGGGGAGGAAATTTCCGACAGTCTGATCTTCGATATATCGGCAGAGGATGATCTGTCCGGTATCTGCTGTATGCGCGTACAGATTCAGGGACCGCTGAGAAATGAAGCGGTTTATTTCAGACCTGAAAAAAATGTGTATATCAATGTGTCTGAACCGGGGTCCATGACCGTTGAGCTTCTGAACGCTGGCCATGAGATCTACGGTCTGCGGCCGGGACTCTGGAAAGCGAGGGTCTTCCTGGAGGACATGGCGGGGAATTTAAGGCAGTATGAAACCGAGGACCTGAGGGTTCTGGGCTTTTCCACATCGATTACCACCGGACATGGCGGGCCTGTTTTTCATGTCCGTCCTGACGGGGACAGTGAGCTGGGCTGCGGTACATTTGAAAAACCCTTTGCATCCATTCAGGAGGCGCTGCACAGCATGTGGTCCGGTGACACGCTGCTGCTGCATGACGGTGTGTACAGCGGAGAAGGAAACAGAGATATATTTCTGCATGATCCATACTGGAAATCCCTTGTGCTCAGATCCCTGTCCGGTCCGGAAAACTGTATCATTGACTGTGAAGGACTCGGCCGCGGCTTCCTGATGGAAAATCATTACTCGATGGCTGATTCACTTCCCGGCGCTCTTGTTATTGAAGGAATCACTGTTCGTAACGGCAGCGCTCGTCTCGGAGGCGGGATGCTGATAAGGAATATCAGACATTTTCCGCTATTGAAGCGTATGATTTTTGAGAACTGCAGTGCCGATGACTTCGGAGGGGGACTGAATATGGCGGGAAGCCAGCACCTGCTTTCGAGGCGTTTTTCACCTATTGCTGCGGATATTGTCTTCAGGGACTGCAGTGCCGGTCAGGGCGGGGGAGGTCTTTTCATAGGTCCCGGCATTCTTGGCAGTGATCCTGCGGCTCTCATCAGCGGATGCAGTTTTATCGGGAACAGCGCGCCCAAGGGGGGCGGACTTTACCTTTATCAGCGTCCGGGCATCGTGATGAACAGCCTGTTCAGCGGAAACAGTTCTGAGGAGGGTTCTGCGATCTTTGCCACTAGTACTTCCTATATCAATGTACCGCGCTACTGTGATCTTACACTGCTGAACAGCACAGTGAGCGAGAATCCTTCAAGCCTCGAGGGTGCCCTGCACAGTAAATATGCAGAGCTGACTGTGCGCAACTCCATCGTCTGGCCGGACCGGGTCACCGGAGACGGGATCGATCTGCAGTATTCTCTCCTGCCTCAGGGGCATGAGGGTGTTCAGCTGATCCATGAGGATCCGGGTTTTAACGATGCAGCAGCAGGTGATTTTCGTTTGAGTTCGGGCAGTCCCGGCATTGATGCCGGTGATCCGGACAGATTTTACCGGGATGCTGACGGCAGCCGCAATGATCTTGGCTTTCAGGGAGGAGGGAGGCTGCTTCCGTCTGAACATGCACTGAATTTTCAGGATATCGGATCGGAGCCCAGAGGGAAGACCGAGGACAGGAAGACAGTCTATCTGAGCAATGGGAGCCAGGATACGCTGAGCATTCTTTCCATGGAACTTCATTCGCCTGCCTTTCGCGTTTCAGCACCGGAGGGGCCGTTGCGGATATTACCCTTCAGCACTGATTCACTCACCGTTCTATTCAGCGGAGAGGGGGCGGGTGTTTACTCGGACAGCCTGCAATTGAGTTTCGGGGACGGACGCAGTGCAGGGCTTGCATTGGCGGGTGTTCAGAGACTGGGAAGCATTCTCAACGGCAGGGTCAAGGGTGTTTTCAGCAGAGAACAGAGTCCGCTGACAGTCACAGGGGATGTTCGGGTTGCCGCCGGTGACAGTCTGCTGCTGCTGCCTGGCGTAGAAGTACTGTTTGAGGGGCGTCACCATTTCGATATAGAGGGTGCTTTCCGGGCAGAAGGGGCTCCCGGGGACAGCGTCATATTCAGGAACAGAGCAGACAGCACGGCGCAGCCGCGCTACGGAATCCGGCTGATCAATACGGATTCGCCTGCACAGATGTCCCACTGCCGGATCGAAGGTGGTTCAGCGCTCATGTCGGGTTACGGCAGACTCAGCGATTTTCACGGCGGCGGAATTCTGCTATACGGATCTGATGCTGAGATACGCAACAGTCTGATCACGGGAAATTCCGGTGGAAAGAACGGGGGTCTATCCATTTTCAATGCCGGGGGGAAGCGCGTTCTGATCGAGGACTGTGAGATACGTGACAATATCGGCGGCGGTCTGTCAATATGGTCCTCATCGCCGGTGATCCGGAACAGTCTGATTCGCAGGAACAGTCAGTCGGGCCTGAAAATAGAGAATGTGAGTGTGGGGCCCCGCATCATTGATACACAGATCCTGAATAATACTGGAACAGCGGTTTATGCAGAAGACGCTTCCGCAGAATTCGTCAGATGCAGGATCTCGGGGAATAGCAGCGGCGCCCTGTCAGTGACTAATTATGATGAGGAAAGAAAAAGGATGCTCTTTCGAGGCTGCACGATCGTGCAGAACAGCCGAATATTTCCCCCTGCCCTTCTCTATGCTACCGGTGATCTACTGGACATCCTCTTTATCTCATCCACGCTGGCCGACAATTATTCATCCCACAGGGAGGACGAGAGTCAGGTGGAACTGATTTTTGAGGCACAGGCCGTTTTTGTCAACAGTATTCTGGATCATCCCGTGAATGGAGTACTGGAGCTGCATGAGCAGTATCCGGGGTCAGTGTATGCCGAGCACAGTCTGATACGGGGCGGTGCTGCAGCGGTTAAGGGCGATATGGGGCAGGTTGACTGGGGACCGGGCATCCTCTCATCCGCAGCTGAATTTCTAGATCGCTCAGCAGGTGAATATGCATTGGGGGCTGCTTCGGTTTGTATAGACGCGGGGACAGATCACTTCAACTGGCGCGGGGATGAGATCCTGATCCCGGATTCTCTGGATTTTCTCTACGGGGCACCGGATCTGGGCAGCAGCGAAACGGTGTACATACATCCCGGAGATACGGACAATGACGGACGGGTTGGGCCCCTGGATATCCTCCCGATCGCATGGTATTATACTGAGCACTGCGGAGAGTCTGAGGGGAAAGCGGAGCAGAAGACACCGCAATGGCTGAGGGTTTCAGGGCTTCACAGTGGGGATCTGGCCCTTAAATTCGCTGACTGCGACGGCAGCGGGACCATTGAGGCTGCGGACATGATGCCTTTATTGCAGCAGTGGGGCCTGGAACATGGGCATTCGGGACCTGAGTATACCATATCCGCGGACCTGTTCCACAGTGATCCTGACCGTTTTCGCCCGGTCTTTTCCGAGATTCTCGCCAATGTGGACCGGGAGCATGCAGGCCGTCAGGAAATAGAGACTCTGATCCTGAGTCTGGTGGACAGCGTCAGCATGCCCTGGCGCTTTGAGTTGGCAGATCCCTATCCGAATCCCTTCAACGGCGGGCTTTACCTTCCCTTTACACTGGAAGAACCCGGCAGGCCGGAGATCCGGATCATCGATATCCGCGGGGCTGTCGTGCAGGTGCTCGGCAGAGGGATACTGTCAGCAGGCGAACACCGACTGTTCTGGGACGGCAGAAACCGGCAGGGCCGTGAGACGGCCAGCGGCATCTATTTTGCGGTGCTGAGTTCAGGCGACCGAAGACTTGTCAGGAAAATAATGCGGCTGCGCTGATCCAGTGATATACATTCGCCCGCTTTCCATTCGGAATGTTAGTACTGCCGCGCTGGACGATCTGTATTTCGGGGCCGTGAGCCCTTTCTAAGAGGGCATTGATTCAATATCACCCTACCAATTGAAGATCTTTGTTTTTATTTCTTTGATTTAGACTTTTTTTTGGAATCCGACTTATCTTTTCCGTTTTTCGTCTTTTTTTTCTTCTTATCCCTGTCTTTTAACTTTTTCTTCTTGCCCTTATCTTGTTTGTCGGCTTTTGCCTCATCTCTTTTTTTCTTTTTCTTTGTGGACTCGCTTTTATTCTTTTTAGTCACAGTTTCTTCCGCTCGCTCTGACTTCATCTCCAGAGGCAGATCATTGTCAGTCGCTGTCAACTGGAACAGCTGCATTCTTTTCTTCTGAAATGCAGAAATGAGATACTTGACCTGCCCGAAAGACAGTCCAGACAGTTCCGCTGCGGTCTTTCTTGTCGCTCCATTGTGGAGGGCAAGCAGTGCCTGTGCACGCTTTTTCTCAAGTTCCTGTCCCTTTAGAACCATTTCCTCACAGGTTTTCTTCTCACTTTCCTCCAGTACATGCCTGTTTTCATTTCCCATAGCTGCCTCCATTTAATAAATATTTTGGAACCTAATTAGAAATGCATATTGATGCAAACAAAATGTTGTGACAGATTCTGCGTATGAATAAATAGCATGCAGATTAAGATTCTTAAATAAATCGCAGGCGGTCATAATCAGAGAATATCTGCTGCTCTGCAGTAGGGATAAACGGTTGATACAAGCTGTAAATGCTTTGACAACTGATCAGCTATGCGTAATTCCAGATCAAAGGGATGAATGGATATTCTCAGCGGGAGTGTTCTTAAGACTGAGATCTTCAGCTGTACAGAATTCCATGTTCTCAGAAAGGATTCCCGCAGGGGTGTATCAGCTTCATAGCCGCTTAAGGGCAGATATGCAGTCTCTGAAAGTGTCTGACTGCGGCGGTAGCGTAGTCCGAACTGAGTTTCCAGCACGGAGAAGGGTGTTTGAAGAAGATCTTCTGCCTTCAGACTGCCGAGGGCCCATGCCGGGGGAACATATACTGCGGGAGCAGGCAGCTGATGCTTTTCGAACCAGTCATGGCTTCGTCTCATCAGATCAAGGATCTCAGGCCGGTGCAGATCGAGATGTTCAGCGACATTTCGACTGATCAGGGCGGAGTGCAGTCTGTGGAAGGGACGCCTGACACTGCAGCGGTGATGCCAGCCGTGAGCTATCAGTTCACAACCTCTGTCAGCGAAACTTTGAAGAATACGGACCTGTTTTTCCGTCCAGTCGAGACCCGGAACCACCAGAAGGCTCGGATGGTGAATTTCATAATTTTTAAGATAGCCCATGATGTCCATGACCTTCTCAAGGGTATCGGGCATGACGTCATGAATGGATAGAAAGGCGTTCATATTCAGATAACAGCTTTGGCTGTAGAAGCCTGTGAATAGCTGGCGAGGACATGCAGCCATTCGTTCAGAGTACGTTCATTCAGCTCTTCGGCAAGCGCCCGGGCAGTGGCGGATTTATGCAGATGCTTTTCTCTGGATTCGTCCATGATATGCTGTATTGCCTGACTCAGCCCGCTTCCGGTCTTGAATGAATACAGACCCTGTCTCAACTCCTGCCAATGGTAGATCCCGGCATCCTGTGATACAAGCACAAGCCTTCCTCTGGCCATGGCTTCGAGTGCAATGGAACCGAATGTTTCGAGTTTGGAGGGAAGTAGCAGGAGTGAACAGCTGTCGATGAGGCGGATCAGCCGGTCCCTGCTTAGCCAGCCGGTAAAGCGGATATTTGAGTGTCCGAGAGCGGATCTTTCAAGTTTCTCTTTCAAGGGTCCGTCACCGGCGATGATAAATTCAATGGAACTGAAATTTGAAGCAGTCTCGATAATCAGATCCACGTTTTTTTCTTCTGCCAGACGGCCTGCGAAGCAGATTCTGCTTAGCTTTGCCGGCAGCGGCTCCACCGGCTTTTCGAGAATCTGCATTGGTAGCGGTGTGCCCATGACCGCAGTTCTTTTAACGCCAAGTGCCTGCACCTGGGGAATGAGTTTTTCGTTCAGGACCAGAACAGTTTCTGAATGACTGCTCAGCAGTGTATTTACGGTTCTCAGATAGGCGCCGGCTGTCATGCGGAAGAAGCGTCGCCAGTACATCCTGGTCAATCCCTCAAAATCAGTATGGAAAGCGAATAAAAAGGGGATCCCGGCGCGTTTGGCATAGTAATAACCGAGGAGTCCGAAGGGCCCGGGTGTGACGGAAATAATAATGTTCGGTTGCAGAGCACGGAATTCTGAGGCGATGCGGAAGAGATTCGGTGCAATCAGTTTCTGCTTCGGATCCCCCGGCATTGGCAGCGCGGCAAAGGAAAAGCGATCCCGGGCTTTCGGCTGAAACATCCTTCCCTGTTCCAGTTTCGGTTCCAGTTGACGGATCAGATCATGATAATAGGCGCCTGTTCCGTTTCTTTCAGGAAGAGAATCGGAAAAGAAAGCGGCGCGAATGTTTTTGTAATGATTCATAATATTCCCATTTACCCATTTCTGGTTTCTAGGCCGTTTTCATTTTATCAGGCAGTCGAGTTTGATCAGCTGTTCGTAATACGGCACGATTCTGTTTTGAATCAAAGCCTCCATACCGTGCAAGCCTGAACTCCTGTATATGTGGGCGGAATCATTTTCCTGTGGCAGGGTTTGCAGATAGTGGTCAAACTCGGGGGAGTCTGGACTGTCCAGATAATCAGCAGTCTTTGCTAAAATGGAAGCTGAATTTTTCTTCAGCAGCCGCTGCTCGACAAGCAGCAGTCTTTGGGTAGACCGGCATTGTCTCAGTTCCCTTTCCAGGAAGCGGTAATTGTGTTCAAACAGCTCTATAAAGATCGTAGCGGTTTCGGGTCCGCTGAGTCTGCTTCCGAGTATACTTTCAGCGGGGCGTATACTGCTCAACTGACTAGTCAGGGCAGCTGAAGGTTCTCGAATGCACACAATGAATTTTGCATCGGGGTAGCGGTCTTTCAGATAGGGTATCCAGGAGGCGAACGCTGCATTTTTTGACAGCAGTGTTCTGTTTTTCGCTGCGGTGTAAAGATGTTTCTGAAGTAGACGGTGATAATGATGCAGCAGACGGTTTCGATCCCTGTCCGGCATTTTGTCCAATCTTGCTGTATTAAGTAGTTGAGATGAGAAAGGAAATGCCAGAAAGAGAAGAAAGCAGGCGCCGTAGGGCAGGAGGGCAAGATAATCCTCCTCAGCGTCCCAGAGGTCTAATGCGTGGATATCATTAAAATCTCCGGTCAGCTGTCGCAGAAAAAAATCCACAGTTTTTCTGACCGGAGCTCCGAGGGAGCGATCGACAGCAGAAAGGCCTCTCAGAATCTTTCGTTCCAGAACACCCGGAGCAAGAATGGCCTCCCAGGTACTGAAACTGGTATAGGCACTGTTTTTATTCAGTGCCCGGTGGATAAAGGTCGTTCCACTTCGGGGTATTCCGGTTATGAACACCGGTGCCTCGACGGGTTGATTGTGGTAATCTGAAAAAAAAATCTCATCCAGAAAAGCCGTCAGGATATGAATAGCCTGCACTATGAGAAAGAGTGGAAAAATAATTAGTAGGAAGAGGATGCGCTGTGATGACAGGGCTGCGATGGATTCGCTGTTCTGAGTAAAGGACCTGAACCAGAGTTCCGCGTAGAGTTTTATACTCCGGACAGTGTCAAATAGAAGGAGCTTCATCTGTCCCAAACCCACTTACGGGCAGCAAAAAAGTTGAAGGTAATGCCAGCCGCCCCGCCTGCCCAGACAGCAAAGAGAGGCAGAAACGGACTATTCCGGACACTGTTTCCAGAGTAACCGGCGCTGACTAGAATGAGGACAAAGACTGAATAATTGAGGAGGCCGCCCAGGCCGTGGACAGAATAATGCCGGAGGATGGAAAAACTGAAACTCCGAGCTGTTCTGATATGGTGAAAAGTGATTTTTCTATTCAGGAAATAAAGCAGTGTTATGGCAGAGCTAAAGGAGAAAATCCTGACTATGAAGGCATGATATCCTGCAGACATGAGCAGATAAAGCAGAGCTGCATCCACACAGGACGCAAGAGTGCCTGCAACTAGGAAACGCTGGAAGACAAAGCGCTGCTCGGCCGATGACAGGAATTTGTTAAGCAATAGACGAAATGTTGGAATCTCCGAACTCCCAGGTCTGTTAGAAAACCTCTTCTTCAGTGCTGTTATAATATGTGCTGCTTGGATACGGCATCAAGGAAGCAATACTATCGTATTCAGAAGTATATGTCAAGTTAGGGTTTTGTTATGCCCCGGTAGATATGAATTCCTTGTCCTCAGCAGGCCGAAGGTATCACTGTTTTATGACGAATACGGGTTGGTCTGTACTTATGAAGGGATTTTTGCCGGAGCAGCAGCTGTCAAACAGCTGAGGCGTTACACGGGAATCCCACACTGCATAAATAGGACAAAATACATAGCAATATAACAGATGTGGAAAATATATAAAGTAGCGAATTTATACATTCAAACATTGTTAAATTATTGTAAGGATTTGATTATAAGATTGATAGCTGTGTTGCACTGCTTTTCTTTAATTAAATCATTTAATAATATTGCGGCGATGTACGAAAACAGAAAGGACAGAAATGAAAAGAATCAGCTTGATATTTCTTATCATGGCGTCAGTGTCAGTACTGAACGCAGCGGTCAATGTGCATGGACGCGTCACAGATGCAGCCGGGAATTTAGCTTTGCCGGGGGCCAATGTTTACATTGAGGGAACAGAGTGGGGAGCCGCCACGGATCAGAGTGGGAATTTTACTATATATTCGGTGGATGAAGGCGGATACACTCTGCACGTTAGTTATATAGGGTACCGTCCCTGGAGCGAGGAGATAGAGGTTAAGGCATCCATGCGTCCTGTCAGGATACAGCTGCAGGCAGGCGTAGTAGAAGCAGGGGCAGTGACAGTACTGGGAGATGCTCTGAAGGGTCAGGCGAAGGCGTTGAATCAGCAGAGAATGAATGACAACATCAGCAACATTGTCAGTTCTGATCAGATGGGTAGATTTCCGGATGCAAATATCGGAGATGCATTGAAACGCGTTCCTGGAATTCATGTGAATTATGATCAGGGAGAGGCCCGCTTTGTCAATGTGCGCGGTACGGAAGGGCGTTTGAATTCTGTTATGATCGACGGTGACAGAGTGCCTTCTGCAGAAGGAGAAATTCGTCAGGTACAGGTGGATCTTATCCCTGCAGACATGATACAGACCATAGAGGTCAGCAAAGCGATCACAGCCGACATGGATGCAGATGCCATAGGAGGTGCGATCAATCTTATCACCCGCCGTGCACCGGGAGCCACACGCATGTCGGCCACGCTGGGCAGCGGCGTGAATTTCCTGACGGGAGAGCCGATCCTTCTGGGCAGTGGAGTATACGGAACCCGTCTTCTGGAAGACAAGCTGGGCGTGGTGGTCAGTGCTTCCTATTACGATCATCATCTAGGTTCTGACAATACAGAGGGAGCTTGGGACACTCCGGATTATGCAGAGGAATGGGAAGTTCGGCAGTACATTATCCGCCGTCTCCGGCAGAGCCTCAGTGCAAGTGTGGATTACAGCCTGTCAGATGAACACAGATTTACGCTGTCCACAATGATCAATCATCGGAATGACTGGGAAAACCGTTACCGTCTGCGGATGAATTTTGAGGACGGTATGGAGGAAACAGAGGTCCGTCGTCAGATCAAGGCGGGGAGTGAGGACGAGGATTTTGCCCGGCTGGAGGATCAGAGAACCCGCAGTCTGACACTCAAAGGCGACCATAACTTCGGTAAAATGCAGCTGGACTGGAGTTTCGGAAGCGCTTCCGCATCAGAGGAGCGGCCGCATGAGAGATATATAGAGTGGAGGGCTAAGGGTGTACCCTTCAATCCTCAGAACCCGGCAGAGCAGGAAGCACCAATGTTCAGCCCGATCAACAGCGAGGATCTCGCGCTGTCGGAATTCAGTCTGAAGGAACTCACAGAGGAATTCCAGTGGACAGAGGAACGGGACACGAAGTTTAAACTCGATGCCAAACTGCCGCTCATTGAAGACGGGAACCTGAAAAACCAGTTGAAGGCAGGATTGAAAATAAAGTCTAAATCCAAGGTTCGGGACAATCAGTTCTATGAATTCACACCAATCGGCGGAGTCAATGACGGGGATATTCATCCTGAGCTCGGCGGAAGCTGGAATGCAGAGGATGAGGAATTTGAGCTGAATCTTGCGGAGCAGGAACTGGTGGACATGACGAAGGACGACTTCCTTGCCGGAGATTACCTTATCGGTGAATTTATGGATGCGGAGGCTCTGGGCAGGCTGGATCTGGACAACAGCGCGCTCTACGAGAAAGAGGAAGTTCCGGCTGAATTTGCGGCAGCAAACTACGAGGCGGATGAGACAGTAACATCCGCTTATGTGATGCTGGATCAGGGTCTGACGGAAAAATTGAAAATGAATGCCGGCCTGAGGATAGAGATGACTGGTGTAGAATATACCGGCTACAGTTATGATGCCAATACCGATGAGGCAGCGGCTGTCGTCGGTAATGACGATTACAGCAATATTCTGCCCAGCCTTCTTTTCAGATACGACCTTAGCAGCGACCGTATATTTCGTTTGGCATGGACCAACACCATCTCACGCCCTAACTACTATGATCTGGTACCTTTTCAGGAAGTCGGGGAGGCAACGGATGATCCGAATATCTATGAAGAGCTGATAGAAGGGAATTCGGCCCTGAGTCCCACCACCTCCATGAATCTGGACCTCATGTACGAGCAGTACCTTCCGACGGTGGGTCTTTTTTCAGCGGGTATATTCTCAAAAAATATCAGAGACTTTATCTATATCTACACAACGGAGGATACGCTTATCTCATCGATCACCTATGAGGACTATGAGCAGCCGCGCAATGGAGCCAGCGCTGTTCTGTACGGATTTGAGATGAGTTATCAGAGACAGCTGAGTTTTCTGCCGGGTCCGCTGCGCAACCTGGGCATCTATACGAACTTCACCTACACATATTCAGAGGCTGATAATCCGGTGTTGAATGAGCAGGTTGAAGACTCAGAGGAGAAAATCAGTCTGCCGGGGACCTCACCGATCACTCTCAACGCAGCTTTGAGTTATCAGACGGAGAAAGCTGTTGCGGCCATGAGTTTCAACTATACTGCGCCTTATGTGGACGCTGATGAGATGGATCTCACACCGGGTCTGGAGCGCTACTATGATCAGGTTACCTATCTGGATTTAAATGCCTCTTACCGTTTTACACCGCAGATGAGGATGTTCCTGGAAGTGAACAATATTCTGAACCAGCCGCTACGTTACTACGCCGGTGACCGTGACAGAACCTATCAGGCTGAATATTACAACCGTAGAATGAACATCGGTCTGAAATTTGATCTGTGACAATCGAGATTTTGAGTATATCTTTCATTAAAATGAATTAATTTGGAGATGCGGATGAAAGTCCGCATCTCTGGAATTATTGGATATTTCTAATAAGCAAAAGGAAAAACATGTTGTTCAGAACAGTATTAAGTATATCAGCTGCAGTGCTGCTGCTGCAGGGATGCCGAGACGGGTCGGCTGAGGAGTTCAGTGTTGTTCCGGAATATCAGACGCACTGGAATCAGAATGACAATATTGATTCACCGGCGGTCTGGCATGATGATAAGAGCGGAACTCACTGGCTTCTGGCGACGGCAAAAGATGCACATGCGGTGTATGTGTACGATGCGGAGACCGGAGGCAGTCTGGATACTTTGAACAGCAGCGATGCTGTTCCGGGCGGACTGAATTATCCCAACGGCATCATGGTCAGAGGGAATCGGCTCTTTATTGTTGAGAGAGACAATCACAGGATTTCGGTTTTCACGCTGCCTGAACTGGAATATATTCTCAGCATTGGCGGGGAGGAGCTGATCCGGCCATACGGACTGGACATCATCTCATCGGCGCCGGACACGCTGCGTCTGTATGTGACCGACAATTATCTTCTGGAAAATGAGAGTATCCCACCGCTTTCTGAGCTGAATGAGCGGGTTAAAGTGTTTGATCTGAGNTTCAGTGGAGACAGTGCATCCGTTCGCTTTGCGTTTGCCTTCGGAGATACACTTGAAGGGGCCCTGGGAGAGGTTGAGAGTATTATCGCGGATCCTGATTATGACCGTCTTCTCATTTCAGATGAAGATGCTGATGTCATCAGAATCTATGATCTGGCAGGTCATTATACGGGAAGAGACCTGGGGAAGGGTATTTTCAGGGAAAGTGATCCGGAGGGGATATTTCTGTATGCCTGCGGTGATTCAGCGGGTTACTGGTTCACGACGGATCAGAGCAAGAAGGAGAAGAGAAACCTTTTTCATGTCTTTGAGCGCTCGGATCTCCGCCATATCGGTGCATTCAGGGTTGAGGGTACATCCAACACTGACGGTATCACCCTGAGTGTGAAGGGTTTCCCCGGCTTTGAAAAGGGTGCCTTCTTTCCGGTAGACGATGATGGGTCTGTGACTGCAGTCCGGCTGGAGGATCTCACAGAGTACATGGGATTGGAGCTGAACTGCTACTGATCAAGCGGAAGAGTACAGACGGGAAATGACAGGAACTGAGGTCGCTTGACAGGGAGAGCTGTGAAGGCTTTCCCGGATAAAGAAATACATTGTGAACCGCCTTATTCTGAGGCGGTTCTCTGTTTATAGGAATCATAAAGACTGTGGACGATCCCGTCAGTGAGACCGATCTGGGGAATAAAGATCTGCTGAATTCCGCTCCATTTCATTGCATTAAGGTATATCGTGGAAGCGGGAACGATCACATCGGCTCTGTCGGGGCGGAGATTAAAGACCTGTATACGTTCCATCATACTGAGTTTTTCCAGTCTGGATGCCATTTCTCGGAAATTCTTATAGGACAGGCCGTTTCCTTCTTTCAGACCAGTGAGGCGGGCGATCTTGTTTATATTGCCGCCGCTGCCGATTCCGATGAGGTCCGTGTTGCCTGGGTGAAAACTTTTCAGCCAGTCCTTCATCTCCTGCCAGTCCTCTTTTTTGACCATATTCTTTAGTAATCTGACCGTTCCGATCGGAAAAGACCGAGAGCGTATCCTATCGCCGTTGACAATGTAGCTCAGTTCACAGCTACCACCGCCCACATCGATCATCAGGGAGGCGCTGTATTTCTGCAGATGGAGATCCTGGTAGTTGGCATAGATCAGGTCTGCCTCCACTGATCCATCGATAATGTCGATGCGAATGCCGCTTTCCCTGTAGATTCTTTCGGCCACAGCGACACCGTTCCTTGCTTCCCGCATAGCGGAAGTAGCACAGGCGCGGTAGTCCAGGGGGTCAAAGGCATTGATAAAATGTCTAAAGCCAATGAAGGTCTGCAGCAGTTTTTCCTCTTTATGTGCAGGAATCTCCTGATCTGTGAACACTGCGGCGCCGAGTCTGACGGGCATGCGGATGAGGCTGATTTTTTTAAAGAAAACAGATCCCGGTTCCTCTATAACATTGGACAGCAGAAGCCGGACAGCATTTGAACCGACATCAATGGCTGCAAATCTAAGCATGCAGGTGAACTCCTGTAATTTAACTTAATAACTGGGGTAGAACCCTGTAGAATTCGGTCTGTGAACGGAGAGATTCTCCGGAATCAGTTGAGACAAATGTATTCTTCAGACTTTTGTCAAGAATCCGGGCTTTGCTATTGTCCTTAAGCTGGCAGTCGATGAATGCGGAGAGCTGTTTTTTGATGTCGGGATCATAGACAGGGATCGTCACCTCAAAGCGGTTGTCCAGATTTCTGAGCATCCAGTCGGCTGAGCTGATGTATAGCAGCTCGTTTCCGCCGTTATGAAAGATAAAGATACGGCTGTGTTCGAGGTACATGTCGACAATACTGGTGATACGGAGTTTGTCTCTTTTATCCGGAATCGCGCAGCTGATACTTCTTGCGATGACATTGACTTCGACACCGGCATCTGCTGCCTTGTACAGGGCGGTGATCAGGTCTCTGTCGGTGAGCTGATTGAGTTTGACCGTAATGGATGCTTTTACTGCGGCTTTCGCATTTTTTATTTCCTGTTTTATGAGTTTGAGCCAGTGATTTCTGGTTTGGAATGGACTGAGTACAAGATGGCGGGTGCGCGGGATATGGTAATTGTTGTTGTAGAATCGGAACACCTGTTTCAGTTCAGCAGTGATCCCGGGATGGGCTGTGAAGAGCAGGTGATCAGAATAGATCCGGGCTGTTTCTTCATTGAAGTTGCCTGTGCCGAGGACACCGAAGTACTGTTTATTTTTCCCCTTCTGCCGAGTGACCAAACAGACTTTTGCATGGACTTTCAGGCCGGGCACTCCGTCCAGGACCCTGACACCGGCCTCTTTCAGTTTACCGATCCAGTGGATATTCGCCTTTTCATCAAATCGTGCCTGCAGTTCCAGGAGGACGAGAACATCCTTCCCATTGGACACAGCGTTCATCAGTGTATTCATCACCCGTGAATCCCTGGCGAGCCTGTAAACAGTCAGTTTAATCGAGGTGACCGTCGGGTCAATGGCGGCCTGTCTCAGAAACTCGATCATATAATCAAAGGAATTGTAAGGGAAGTGCAGAAGGATGTCCTTCGACTGTATGACATCAAAGATATTTTTTGCCTTTTCCAGAGAGGGGACAGGTATTGCTGCAGGGTAGTTCATGCGGATGCGTCGGGGACCGATGGCGGGAAAATGGAAAAAATCCCGCGCATTATGATAGCGTCCCCCGGGAATCAGATTTTGAAAATCCTTCAGCTGCATCTTTTTCAGAATGAACTGCAGGAGATCTTCGGGCATGTCCTTATCGTAGACAATACGAACCGGTCGGGCTGTTCTGCGGCTGCTGATACTGCGGCTCAGAGATTCAATATAACTCTCGTTAATATCATCTTCGATATCGATCTCGGCATCCCGGGTCACTTTCAGGGTATAGGCAAAAGCTTTATCGAAGTCAAAGATAGAGAAAACATCTTTCAAATGGATGCGGATGATATCATCGAGCATGATTACAGAATGAATGCCCTTATTTCTGGGCAGGACAAAGAAGCGGGGAAGGTGATTGGTGGGGAGTCTGATCAGGGCGTACTGATGCTTCTCAGGTTCATGGTCCGACAAAAGGGTGATGGCCAGATAGATGATCTGATTCCCAAGTTCCGGGAGATCGCTTTCCTTACTGAGGATCAGGGGAACCAGTGAAGGTCTGACGGATTGGAAGAAGTACTTTTTAACGGCGGTCTTCTGATGTTTTGTCAACTGTTTTTCGTCAACCAGGGTCACATTCTGCTTTTCCAGTTCAGACAGTACAAATGCCAGCACATCTTCAAAATCATTCTGCTGCTGCAGGACGATCTTTTTAATATCCTCAAGCACCTTCTGGGGTTTTCCGTAGAAATTGCGACTGTAGCCTTGGGGATGTTCTATCATTCGGTACAGGGAACCGACGCGGACCCTGAAGAATTCGTCCAGATTTGATGAAAAGATGGAAAGGAATTTGAGTCTTTCCAGCAGAGGCAGCTGAGAGTTCTGTGCTTCCTGAAGGACTCTGGCGTTGAATGACAGCCAGGAGATCTCACGATTAATGAATCTGTACTTCTGCGTCATGGACATTTACCGGAGCTGATCATGCGATAACCGTATTTTTAAGTTCGAACTGCAGCTGAATTTCATCTGCCAGTTTTGCAGAAGTTAAGGGTTTCATCAGGACATTATCAATAATGGATTTTCTGATGGCGTCCTGAAAGCTCTCGTCAATATTTCCTGAATATAGAATGACGGGGATACCGGGACGGATCTTTTTGATCTGTTCGGCAAATTTCAGTCCGGAAACGTGGGGCATGGCATAGTCTGTGACGACGATATCAACATTTCGGGGATAATCCCTGAAGAAAGCGAGTGCTGCCCGAGGATCTTTGAAGCTGCTGACATTAAAATTTAAGGCTTCGAGACCCAGTTTAAACACTTCGAGAATCGCCGGTTCATCATCCACCATGAGAACATGCCTGCTATCGCCGGATCTTTGAATCTTCCTGTTTTCAGGGGAAAGAGCGGGGCTTTCAGTGGACTTGAAAAAGAGGTGAAAGGCGGTTCCCTGTCCCGGTGTGCTCCTTACGGAAAGGGCAGCGCTGTACTGTTCGACGATGCCGTGGACGACGGACAGTCCGAGTCCGGTCCCTCTGCCGGGCTCCTTGGTGGTAAAAAAGGGATCGAAGATTCTTCTCAGGGTTTTCAGATCCATGCCGCTGCCGTTGTCCTCAACCGAAAGCTGAATATCCCCTTCAGCGGGAAGGCCTTGAATGAGTTTTCCTGGAAGCGGTCCGGAGAAAGGCTGAACAGTGATTGAAATCACGCCGTTCTCCTCATTGACTGCATGGGCGGCGTTTGTAACAAGATTTAGGATGATCTGATGAATTTTGGTGGGGTCTGCCATGATAGTATCGGCGCCTTCCATCAGGGACTGCCGGACAGTGATGCCGGCGGGAATGGCAGCACGGACAAACTTGAGTGCATCAGCCACCACCTTGGAAAATGTGATCGCAACGGCTTCAGATTCACGGTTTCTGCTGAACTCGAGGATCTGATTGACGAGTGAGCGGGCTCTGAGAGCGGCCGACATGATCTGGTCAGTATAGTGTCTGCGTTCTTCCATGCTGCAGTCCAGATCTCTCATTAATTCGCTGTAACCGAGGATCGGAGTCAGAATATTGTTAAAATCGTGGGCGATACCGCCGGCGAGTGTTCCTATGGCCTCGAGTTTCTGACTCTGGCGTGAGAGAATGCGGGATGTGATATCCCTGATGATCAGAGTCCATTTACCGTCATCCTGATCCTCTGCCGCGAGGGGAACCACAATCACCTCACCATGAAAGTACTCGCCTTGCGAAGGCCTGATATCTGTTTCGATCTGTATCTTTTCATTGATCTTCCCGTTTTGCAGATCCTTTAGAAGCGAATTATGGTCCTTGATATGTTCTGTAATGAGTTGACTGACAGGGACAGCGCAGAGAGCCTGGACACTGCTGTACCCGAGGTGGTCTGCGGCCGTTCCGTTGCTGGATAGGATACGGTCTTCATGGACATTGAGAAGAAGAAGACCGTCCCCTGTGTTGACAAATATCATTTCCAGCAGCCGGTTGCTTGAGAGGAGTTCTGCCTCGGTTTTCCTGTAGACCTGAATCAGTTCCTCAAGCTCCTCATTCTTTGCGAGGAGTTCTCCTGTTTTTCGGTGGATACCGCGTCTGAGCTGATTATTGAAAATGATCAGAGCCAGAATGATGACGAAGAGTACTGTTGTCGTGATAACGATCCAGCGGAGAATGACTGTATCGGAGGGCCTATTGATATACTGGGATGTAAAGCTGGAATAAAAGGATTCGGGATCTGTTTTCAGCTGTGTTATGTGGAAATCGAGGGCTTGAACGATATGTCTTTTTTCTTCAGATGCCACGGCGAATTTCAGTTCCACGGGGCTGAGAATGATCTGGCTGGGTTTGACACGGAAGGACTTTTTCAGGAAGAGGGCGTAGATCCGGTCGACCAAAGCGGCATCTATCCATTCTTTTTCAACTGCTTCCAGCAGTTTCTCATAGTCTTTGAATTCGACGATATCCATATTGATGTTGAGGCCTGAAGCTGTTTCCATGAAATTTTCACTGAAATGGTCATTGCGTACGACACCGACGGATCGGTTTTCAAGATCAAGAAAAGACAGGACAGGGGTTCTGATGCCGGAATAGACCTGTCCCCAGGTGGAGACAGCGCTCTCGCGGGTGAAGATAAGATCCTTTGACAACTCATTCGTATATGGGACAGCCATCATGACATCAATCTCACCGGCCAGCATCAGGGACAGCAGATCATTGAAACTGCCTTTACGGAAGCTCAGGATCCACTTCTCATGTTCTGCAGTATAATCCATGATGCGGTTAAAGAGATCCGTGCCGGATCCCTGCCGGGGATGGGAGATCAGATCATAATGATAAACGCCAACAGTAAGGCTGTCTGCAGCGGCTGTCTCTGCCGGCATGAAAAGCCGGATAAATAGCACAAGAAAAAATAAGGGGAGAGAACGGCAGATCTTTGGACGGGAGCCGCTTGATCCTGTGGAGCGCATACCTTCAGTGGTCATGAGTTCCATATCCTGCAGACTGAAGCAGTTCTTCGGTGCGCTTTACGACACCGGGGGGCAGGGGGCTGTATCCGAGTTCGCCGCAGAAGGCCTGCCCATCGTGAACAGCCCACCAGATAAAATCCAGGAGGGCATGGTATTCTGAATTGGAGGCGGCCTTTTCTTCGGATGAGTGAATGACCAGATATGTGAAGGCAGCAATTGGGTAGCCATAGTGGCTCTGTGTATTTGTGATACTTTTCTGAATTCCTTTTCCCGTATCAGATTCAGCGGCAAGGGCTATGGATTCCGGTCCAGGTATAATGTAAACACCGCTGCTGTTCATGATTCTGCCTATCTGCAGGCGGTTTCCCAGAGTATAGCTCAGGCTCATGTAGCCGATGGCTCCTTCGATACGTTCTGTGTATTTCAAAACACCGCTGTTATCATTCACACCGATGCCGACAGGCCAGTCGACTGAGCTTCCGGTGCCGATCTGCTGAGCCCAGTCTCCGGAAACAGAACTCAGATATTCGGTAAAGACGAAACTGGTTCCGCTCCGATCACTTCGGTGGATGACCGTAATAGGGATATTGGGCAATTCACTGCCAGGGTTAAGCTGTCGCAGCAGTCCGTCATTCCAGCGGGTAATTTTACCGCTGTAGATGCCGGAAATTGCCTCCGGGGAGAAATTCAGTCCCTGCAGGCCTTTGATGTGATAGACGATCACGACTCCGCCGACGGCCGTCGGAATGTATATCACAGATTTGCCGCTGTCGTCCAGGAACTGTGGCTGCTGATAAATATCAACTGCGGCAAAGTCCACCTGACCGCGGAGAAACTGTTCCATACCGGCGCTGCTTCCGACACTCTCATACTGTACACGCAGGTCGCTGACGGATGCATATTCCGATATCCAGCGCTGATAGAGAGGAGCAGGGAAGGTGGCACCGGCTCCGCTGATATACAATTCTGCCGGCAGGGTCACCGAGAGAAGGAAGACCGCGGAGAGTCCGCCGATCAACTTTGTTGCAAGTTCTGTCACAGTGAAAAAATATTTTATGAATGTGAGAAAAGTATGAGACAGCAGAAAAAAAACGTAATCACAATACTTTCCTCAATCGGGTGTCTGACGCTTGAGAGGGTAAAGGTGACGGCTGTGAAAAGGGTCAAATATCGTGGCACTTTTTCAGAAAAGGGCGTAGATTTGACGATGGCTTCTAAATGCACTGAAAATTTTAAAGGTCAGGATTAAGAGACATGCAGGCAGCTATATACCGCAACCCCTATGAATCGCTGTCTGTGGAGGAGCGGGACATCCCTGTCATTGGGCAGCGGGAGGTTCTGATCAAGGTCCGGGTCTGTGCGATCTGCAACAGCGATCTGAGTTACATTGACAGGGGCATGGCACCGCAGGCGGCGCCTCCGCTGATCCTGGGGCATGAGCTGAGCGGGGAGATCGCAGACCTGGGAGACAGGGTTCAGGACCTGAGCATCGGGGACCGTGTGATCCTGCCTGCGACGCTGAGCTGCGGCAACTGTGAGGGCTGCCGGCGCAATGATGAGAGCAGCTGTGAGAATCTGGTGTATCTCGGCAGCGGTGTGGACGGGGGTTTTGCCCAGTACATCGCAGTGGATGCAAAGCATGTACGGGTGCTGCCGGACTGGGCGGGATACGAGCTGGGCAGTGTGATCAGCAATCTGTTTCTCGGGGCCTATCATCTGGTTTTTGAGCGTTCGCGCATACAGGACGGCGACAAGGTCGTGATCTTCGGCAGCGGGGCTTTTGGGCTCTCGATCCTGCAGATGGCCCATCTTCGGCATGCGGATGTGTACATGGTGGACCTCTTCGACTGGAAACTGGAGATTGCGAAAAAGTATTCTGCGGCAGGGGTTCTCAACTCCAACAGAGCATCTGTCTGTGAGGATGCACTGAAGGAACTTCTCGGGGACAGGGCGGATGTGATTATCGACACCGTCGGGGCGCCGCGGACCCTGATACAGGGCATGCGGGTCCTGAAGAAGGGCGGTCACCATATCATGGCGGCCAACAGTGACAATCAGATCCCCTTTCTGCTCAGTCAGATCCTGCTCAACGAAATGACCATCAGCGGTGTCCTGAGCGCGCCGATTCACTGTTATGAGAATGTGATCCATCTGCTGGAGAAGAAAAAACTGCAGTGGGAGGAGCTGATCACCCAGAAATATTCACTGAAGGACATCAACAGGGGGATAAACCATCTGCGTCTTGGTCAGAGTCTGAGGACCCTGATTTATCCCTGGGACAGTCCCGAAGACAACTGATAATCAGAGAGGTATGGGCTGTTGAAGGATCTGTTTCGTTTCAGGTCAATGCTGTCAGAAGAGGAACATCTGGTGGCAGATGCAGCTGCGGCATGTGTCAGAACCCGTTTTCAGGACCGGATAGAGGATGTATTTGCGGAAGGGCATTTTCCTCAGGACTGGATAGAAGTGCTTGCCGAGGCCCAGTATCTGGGCATCACAGCATCTGAGGCCTACGGAGGGATGGAGGCCTCCCCGCTGATCTACGGGCTGATCATGAAGGCGCTGGAGGCCGGGGACAGCGGTCTGCGCAGCTTTGCTTCGGTGCAGAACTCACTGGTCAATTATCCCATTGAGCGTTTCGGCACAGAGGAGCAGCGAAGAGAGTACCTGCCCGATCTGGTGAGCGGCAGACGCATCGGCTGTTTCGGACTGACGGAGGCTGACCACGGCAGTGACCCCGGATCCATGGCCACGAAGGCGTTTGAGACCGAAGGAGGCTACATCCTCAACGGCAGTAAAATGTGGATCACCAATGGAAATCTGGCCCATCTCAGTGTGATCTGGGCCAAACTCCGCGGGGAGATCAGGGGATTTATCGTTCCGACGGACCTGCCGGGATTCAGCCGTCGGCCAGTGCCCCGGAAATGGAGTCTGAGGGCTTCGGACACGGCCCAGCTCTTTCTGCAGGATGTGGAGCTTCCGAAGGAGGCGTTGCTGCCGGGAAGCGGCGGTCTGAAAAGTGCGCTGGCCTGTCTGAACAAAGCGCGTTTCGGTATTGCCTGGGGCGTTCTGGGCATTGTGGAGAGCATGCTGGATCTGGCGCTAAAATACAGCTCCGAACGGCGGCAGTTCGGCCGTCCTCTTTCGTCCTTTCAGCTTCAGCAGCAGAAGCTGGCGGAACTTTTCAGCCGCTATGAGCAGGCGCTGTTCATCAGTCTGCAGACGGCCCGGCTGAGTTCTGAGGACCGGGATCATTATGCCCGGATCTCCCTGATCAAACGGAATAATACAGCGCTGGCCCGGGAATCTGTACACATTGCCCGGGAGATCCTGGGTGCAGCGGGCATATCGTCTGAATACCCGGTGATGCGGCACATGATGAATATTGAGTCTGTGTACACTTATGAGGGAACACATGACATACACACATTGATCCTGGGGCGTTATCTGACTGGGGAGGACGCTTTTAGCTGAGGGTTGAGACCCCTCTGATTTCCTGCACTGACATTTAATCGGGGGCCAAGTGCCTTCCGCAACTTGAAATCTGACAAGGAGTGAATATGAATCTGACCCTGGCCTTTCAGTTGGGCAAGCCGGCTGCGGAGCTGCAGCGATCTGACATCATAGCGTACATACAGCAGCACGGGATACAGTATCTCTGTTTCCAGTATCCGGATCTGGAGAACAGGCTGAGGGAAGTGATGATCCCGGTGAACAGCATTGAGTACGCGCACCGGGTACTGGCGGCGGGAGAGCGGGTGGACGGCTCTTCGATCTTCAAGGGCATCATTCCCAGCGGTGAGAGCGATCTGTACATTGTTCCGAATTACAGCACGGCCTATCTGAATCCTTTTCTGGACAAGACAGTGAACATAGTCTGCAGCTTTCTGAACCGGCATGAGCAGGAGGCGGATTTCACGCCTCAGAACCTGCTGAAGAATGCCTGGCAGCGGATAGTGGATGAGCAGGGTCTGGAGCTGTGGGGTCTGGGTGAACTGGAATTCTATCTGATCGGGCATCGGCAGTATGAGGATTACCTACTGGAGCCTCAGAGGGGATATCATCAGAGCAGTCCTTTCCTGAAATTCCGGAATGTGAATCTGGAGATCGGGCGCATTCTCAGTGATATCACGGCCAATGTGAAATATGTTCACGGTGAGGTGGGATACATCCGGGATCTTCAGTGGCACGGGAAAACCTGTCATGCGGAGCAGTATGAGATCGAGTTCCTGCCGGCGCCTCTGCCTGTCGCAGCGCTGAATCTCTCCATTGCCCGCTGGGTGGCGGAGAATGTAGCAGCGGCTCATGAGCTGCAGATCTCCTTTCAGCCGAAGCTGCAGAAGGGGCATGCGGGGACGGGGCTGCATTTCCATCTGGAACTGCTGCGCGGCGGCAATAATATTATGCGGGGGGAGGACGGTGAGCTCAGCCGGGAGGCCAAGGCCATGCTCAGTGCTCTCTGTGAATACGCACCGAGTCTGACGGCTCTGGGAAACCGAAGTGAGAGCAGCTACCGGAGGCTGGTGCCGAACCATGAGAGTCCGACGACAGTTTACTGGAACGAGCTGGACCGCAACGCTCTGATCAGAATACCTCTGGGCTGGCGCAACGGGGAGGATCTGGCGTCGGTGATCAACCTGAACAACCGCGAGAACTACCACAGTCCCTATCATCGGCAGACGGCAGAACTGCGCAGTGCCGACGGCTCAGCCCATCACTATTTTCTTCTGGCAGGCATCTGTCAGGCGGTTTACAGCGGACTGTCGGATCAGGAGCACTACGCGGGGAAAGCGGCCTATTACAACCGCAGACAGCAGGACACAGCCCTGAAACTGCCGGCGTCATGTTCCGAGAGCGCCCTTCTGTTCCGGAGCAGCCGTGAGAAGTATGCCGATGTTTTCAATGACCGGATCGTGGACCACATCATTCAGGTCCTCAGCGAAGCGAAATAGCCGTCTCATTGTCGGGAGCTCCCTCCGGGGAGGACCTGGGGTTCAGCCGCGGAGTGCAGGGCGGCTGCCCTGTGAGGGGCGGATCTGCTTGATTGGCTTGGAGGGGGCTCGCATTTATATTAAATTTGCCCGGTGAGAAAAGAATTTCCCTCCTTTATGAATTACCGTCGTGCAGGTGTGCTGCAGGAGCTGTCAGGCCATGCGGCTGCGGGTTCCCGTCCGCCTTCGGAATTTTTTCAGGCACTGTATTATCTGAGTTCCCTGTACATAGAGACTGCCCCTGAGTGGATCGTCTGGGCGGATGCGGCGGAGAGCCTCTACGGTGCTGTGCCGGTGGAGGAAGCGGATGTGCTGAGCCGGCTGATTCTGCAGTTTCCGCTGTCTCAGCCTTTGCCTCAGGAGTACCGCCGTGTACTGGATCCGAGGCAGGTTGCGCACGCCTCGCCGATGCTGCTGGAATACGCTCTCTATGACGGGGAGGATGACAAGGCACTGGAGGAACTGGAAAAACTTCTTTTTTACGCTGACGACACACAGGCGGTCTTTGAGAAAATTCTGGAGATCGGGGCAATGAAGCCGGGTACACTGCCGGTGCTCAACAGCCTGTTTACAATGTTCGGGGAAAGTCCCGGGGTCCTGCGGGACCACTACCTGATACAGGCCCTGCGCTATTTGCTGCTGCAGAGACCGGACTTTGTGCCGAAGGACAGCAGCGGTTATGATCTGCAGGGGGAATTTCAGAGGGCCCGAGATGCCGGCGATGAAGAGAGACTGCTGCTGCTGATGCATGCGGAACGGGCGGTAAACAACCTGCGGCTGCGTTCCGGGGACCTCCTGCGTATACTGTCCTACAGCATGCATGGAGACGATGGGCCGGAGGGGGGCGGAGGAGATACACTCAAGCGTCTTCGCAATCAGGACAGTCCGGATGCGGCCAATCTTGTGAGCACAAATATCCGTCGTTTTATAAAGCAATATCATCCGGAGCTGCGATCATGACAGGGCGATCCGAAAGGGGTGCAATGAAGAGATCTGAAGTCTTCAGTCATCCTGAACTGCCCTGGGCGAGAAAGGGATTCCGCTACAACAACTATAAATTCTATCTGGAGGACCGCTTTGGCGAGCGGGTGCAGCGGGTCAGTCTGGAGGGCGGTTTCAGCTGTCCAAACCGTGACGGCACGCGGGGCAGGGGCGGCTGCAACTACTGCAACAATGAGAGCTTCTCTCCGGCCTATGCCCGACGCAGAGTGAGCGTTCAGGAGCAGCTGGAGATGGGCAAGAGGCATCTGAAAGCACGCTTCGGCTCTCATCGTTTTCTGGCCTATTTTCAGAGTTATTCCAACACCTACGCTGAACTGTCCCGGCTGCAGGAACTGTACACGGAGGCACTGCAGGACCCTGATGTGACAGGGCTCTGTGTGTCGACGCGTTCTGACTGCCTGCCGGAGGAGACCGTGGCACTGCTGGGGGATCTGGCGGAAAGGCATTACATCAATGTGGAGATCGGCATTGAGAGCGTCTATGACCGCAGTCTGGAGTGGATGAACCGCTGTCACAGCATGGCCGAGACCGACGATGCATTCCGGCGGCTGGCTCAGTATCCGCGTATCGACCTGACGGGGCATGTGATCCTGGGACTGCCCCTGGAAACAGAGGACATGATCCTGGATTCGCTGCGGGTGCTCAACGCTCTGCCTCTGCGCTTTCTGAAGATACATCATCTGCAGGTGATAGAGAATACTCAGCTTGCGGAGGATTATCGGCGCGAACCCTTTGCCCTGATGGACTATCCGCAGTATCTGGACCTGGTCTCACGCTTCATCGCGGGACTGAGGCCGGGCATTGTACTTCAGCGGGTCTTCAGCGACAGTCCGAAACAGTTTCTCATTGCACCGAAATGGGGAAAGACACAGACGGCCATCATCATGGACCTGCAGCGCTACATGGCCCGGCGGGAACTCTATCAGGGAAAATTCTACTCGCCGGAGGATGAGTCTGCGGTGGTAACTGCGGCAGCGAGTGCAGCGGCGGCAGTGAATGCAGCGGGTGCTGAGACGGCAGTGTCGGAGCGGAGACCAGGAAAAGAAACAAATTAGAACGAGGTTCATACCATAATGATGAAAACTTCCTTTATCAGTACCGTACTCAAGGGCTTTGCCGTCGGCAGTGCCAACGTGATCCCTGGCGTCAGCGGCGGCACCATCGCACTGATCACGGGCATTTTTGAACGGCTTATCAACGCCATCAAGGCCTTTGACACAGAGGCTGTCCGGCTTTTGCTGAAACTGCGACTGCGGGCATTTGCCGAGCATACGGATCTGGCATTTCTCAGCTCGCTGTTCCTGGGCGTCTTTCTGGCGGTTGTGACACTGGCCCGTCTTTTTGAGTACCTGTTTGCCGAACATCCGGTGTACATCTGGTCCTTTTTCTTCGGTCTGATCCTGGCTTCCATCTACTATGTGGGGATCACCGTAGGGCGTTGGCGGGCGGCAGAATACCTGAGCCTGGCGGCGGGTCTGGCCGCGGCACTTGTGATCGCCTTCATGAAACCGGCGGGTGAGAACGCCTCCTTTTTCTACCTGGTTCTCAGCGGGGTGGCGGGCATCTGCTCCATGATCCTGCCGGGTCTGTCCGGAAGTTTTGTTCTGATCATCATGGGAAATTATCAGCTGATCGTGATCGAGGCGGTGAATAATCTGCGACTGGACATCCTCTTCCCGGTGGCCCTCGGTGCGGCGGCGGGGCTGGCGCTATTCGCCCGGGTGCTGTCCTGGCTTCTGGGCCGTTTCCACAGTCAGACACTGGCGGTGCTGACGGGTTTTATCAGCGGTTCTCTGGCCATTCTCTGGCCCTGGAAAGAGGCCCTGCATCTTCTGGACGAGAGCGGGCAGATCCTGCTGAAGGACGGGGACAAGATCGTTTCCGGGTATCAGTGGCTGCTGCCGGACCTTGCAAAAAGTGAAAACCTCTGGGCTTTTGCCATCATCCTTCTGGGAATCGGGTCCATTATCCTGCTGGAACGTCTGGGCGGAGCGAGGGCTGCAGATGAGGGCGACTGAGTGGACTGCGTCGGGAGTTGAGACCCTTCTGGCCTGCCTTTCTGTGGGAACTGAGACAGATAAATTAAATCAACGGAGTTGAAATGAGCGATCGATATACACTGCTGAGGGACGAGGACATTGAGGAGATACGGAGCCGGGTGAAGCTGTTCCGGCATGAGGGGAGCGGCTGCGAACTGCTGTTCATGGAGAACGACGATGTGGAGAAGATGTTCAGCATCACCTTCCGGACGCCGGTGGAGAACAGTCGGGGCATACCACATATTCTGGAGCATTCGGTGCTTTGCGGGAGTCGGAAATACCCTGTGAAGGAGCCTTTTGTGGAGATGCTGAAGGGGAGTCTGAAGACTTTTCTCAACGCCTTTACCTATCCGGACAAGACCATGTATCCGGTGGCGAGCACGAATCTGAGGGATTTCTACAATCTGATGGATGTGTATCTGGATGCGGTGTTCTTTCCGCGGCTGCTGGAGGATGAGAACATCCTGAGGCAGGAGGGCTGGCATTATGAGCTGGATGAGGCGGAGGAGGAGCTGAAGATCAGCGGAGTGGTTTATAATGAGATGGCGGGGGCCTTCGGCAATCCGGAGCAGGTGCTGATGCGGCGGATCAAGGAGAAACTGCTGCCGGACACGAGTTACGCCTGGGAGAGCGGCGGGAATCCCCGGGATATTGCGGACCTGAGCTATGAGGAGTTCAAGGCTTTTCATCAGCGCTGGTACCGTCCGGGCAATGCGCGGATCATCATTTACGGAGACGGGGACACCGATGCACTGCTGAGCTGGCTGGACGAGAACTATCTCGCTGCTTTTGAGGGAGAGTCTTCAGAGGTGGATTTCGGCCGGCAGAGTGCGGAGGGAATCGGGGCAGTGCACAGGCTGCATTATCCGGCGGCGGCGGACGAGAAGAGCGGGGACAGGAATTTTTTCAGTGCCAACTGGGTTTTTGATGCGGCTGCGGATTCGGAGAAGGCCTTTGCGCTGGATCTGCTGGGGCAGATCCTGGTGGATTCTGAGAGTGCGCCGGTGAAGCGGGCGCTGCTGAAGAGCGGTCTGGTGAGCGATGTGTTCAGCTATTACGACAACAGCATGGCTCAGAACATCTTCAGCATTATCGGGAAGCACGGTAAGGCGGAGGATGAGGAGGCCTTCCATGAGATACTGCAGAGGACCCTGGAGGACACGCTGGAAAGGGGTTTGGACAGACGCAGTATCGAGGCGGTGATCAACAGCACGGAATTTCATTTGAGGGAGGCGGATTTCGGGTCTTTTCCCAAGGGGCTGGTTTATGCGATGACAGTGGCGGGGGCCTGGAATCACGGCGGGGATCCCTACCGGATGCTGCGTTACGAGGAGAAGCTGGCCTATGTGAAGCGGGGACTGGAAGAACCTCTGTTCGAGGGCCTGATCAGGGATTACCTGCTGAAGAATGCTGCGCGGAACCGTCTGACCCTGCTGGCGGATCCGGGTTTAAAGGAAACGCAGCTTCGGAAGGAGCGGGAGAGACTGGCGCAGATCCTTGCGGGTCTGGCTGAGGAGGACAGGGCGCAGATCCGTTCCATTCAGGCGGCCCTGCTGGAGAAACAGAGGACGGCAGACAGTGCGGAGGCTTTGGCGAGCATACCGAAACTGTCGGTGGCGGACCTGGACCGGGAGAGCAGATTTCATGAGACGGTGGCGGTGGACAGTGCTCTGGCGGAGATACGGCATTATCCGGTCTTCAGCAATGGAGTGATATATTTCAGGTATGTGTTTGAACTGGGACTGCGGTCTGTGGAGGATATCTCCTGGACCTCCTTACTGGTGAGCCTGCTGAGCAAGGTGGCTGCGGGGGACCGGGATTTTGAGACCGTGGACCGGGACATCATGACACATACGGGCGGTATTTATTTCGGTCTGGGCAGCAGTGCCCGCTGGGATGACAATGATAAATTTCTGCCGGTGCTGCATCTGACGGCCAAGGCGGTGCGGGACAAACTGCCGGCGCTGGAGGGCCTGCTGGAGGATCTGCTCTTCCGTTCGGACCTGGCTGATGGGGAGAGGATCGGGGAACTGCTGAAAGAGAGCCTCAGTCACATGGAGGGTGCGCTCATGGCTTCGGGTCATGCCTTTGCAGACCTGCGTCAGGCCGGGTCGGTGAGCCGTCGTTCTGCCTACCGGGAATATGCCGGGGGACTGGAGTACTACGGCTTCCTGAAAGACACGGTCCGGCGTTTCGACGAGGACAGAGAGGCCGTTTTGCGGGAACTGAAAGAGCGTGCGGCCGCACTTTTCACGCGCAGGGGTGTCCGCCTGTTCATTACCGGGAGTGAGGAAGACCTGCCTTCAGCCCTGGGCAGTGCGGAAAAAATCCTGGCGGCCTGTCCTGAGCGTGCTGCTGCTGAGGAACCTCTTGAACTGGAGCTTCTGCCGGGCAATATGGGTTTTTACCTGCCCAGTGATGTGCAGTATGTCTATCAGGGCTTCCGCTTTGATCCGCGGACAGAGTACAGCGGTGCCATGCAGGTGATGAAGACCGTACTGAGTCTGGACTACCTGTGGAACCGCCTGCGGGTACAGGGCGGTGCCTACGGTGCTTTCTGTCAAGTTTCCCGGCAGGGCAGTTTCTCCTTCGGAAGCTACCGGGATCCGGGCCTGGAGAGCACCCTGAAAACCTACGCAGCGGCGGCGGACTATCTGCAGGAGCTGCTGCTGAGTGCAGAGGATATGGAAAAATACATTATCGGGACCATCAGCCGTTACGACCGGCCCCTGAGCCCTTCGGCACAGGGTTCGGAGGCGATGATGAATTATATGTCCGGTTTGAGCCGGGAACAGCTGCAGAGCGAGCGGGATGCCATCCTCAACTGCCGTGCGGAGGACCTGCGGGCCTGTGCGGATTTTCTGCGCAGAGGAATTGAGACCGGGAGTTTTGCCGTATTCGGTTCTGAGGAGGCTGTTCAGAAGAACAGCGCACTGTTTTCCGAGCTGAGATCCGTTTTCTGAATCGAGAATGTGAGTTCGAAGGGAGTTGAGAATGCAGCAGTACAGCACACTGGACATTGAGCGGCAGGAGGATCTGATCATCTGCCGGCTGAACCGGCCGGAGATACGCAATGCCTTCAACGAGACCATGATCCGGGAACTGCGGGATTTTTACCGCGGGATCGGTGAAGAGGGGGCGCTGCGAGCGGTCATACTCAGGGGTGAGGGAAAGAGCTTCTGCGCCGGGGCGGACCTGGAGTGGATGAGGTCGGTGATAAAGTATGATCATGCCCGCAACTATGCAGAGTCCTATCAGCTATCAGAGTGTCTGCACGCGATCTACAGCTGTCCACTGCCGACGCTGGCGGTGGTGCACGGTGCGGCCATCGGGGGCGGGAACGGGCTGCTGGCGGCCTGTGACATTGTCTATGCACAGAGGGACACGGTGTTCAGCCTCAGTGAGGTTAAGATCGGTATTGTGCCGGCCTGCATATCGCCCTATGTTCTGAAGCGGGTGGGGGAATATCCGGCCCGGGAGCTGATGATCACCGGGCGGCGATTCAAGGGAGAGGAGGCCCTGCGGCTGGGGCTGGTGAATGCGCTGTGGACGGAGCCGGCTGAGCTCGAGGACATGCTGAGCGGATTTCTGACACAGCTTCGGAGCAGCGGACCTGCGGCGGTGCGGAAGGCCAAGGAACTGATCTACCGGGTGACAAACACTCTGAGCCTGGAGGAGGCCATGGTCTACACAGCTGAAATGATTGCGGAGATCCGGGGTTCGGCGGAAGGACAGGAGGGCATGGCGGCTTTTCTGGAGAAGCGGAAAGCGGTATGGGAAGCTTGATCTCCCGTGGGTGCCGGGGGCAGATTTCACTTGCTCAGGCATAGATTTTCAAATAACTTGCTCTAAATGTAAGCAATGTCAGGAGACCGGCAGAAAACGAAGCGTCAGGATAGATCCTATATTCTCCGGCATCTGATGATTTCTCAGGAGTTAATGTGTTTAAGCTAGAATCAAGCATCGATCTGAACTCTCCGGAGGCTCGCGGTAATCGGGAGGCATTCACGGCTGTACTGGAGGAATTCCGTCAACGACTGGCGGAGGTGAGCGGGGGCGGGCCGGAGAAGGATGTGCGCCGGCATGTAGAGCGGGGAAAGCTGCCGGTGAGGGAGCGCATCGACCTGCTGCTGGATCCGAATACGCCCTTCATGGAACTGAGTACTCTGGCGGCCTGGGGGCAGTACAGGAACGGTTTTCCCTCGGCGGGTATTGTGACCGGCATCGGGGTGATACACGGCCGGGAGACCATGATCATTGCCAATGACGCCACGGTGAAGGGCGGCACCTATGTGAAGGAGACCATCAAAAAGCATCTCCGGGCCCAGGAGATCGCGCTGGACAACCGTCTGCCCTGCGTGTATCTTGTGGACAGCGGCGGCGTTTTCCTGCCTGAGCAGGCGAAAGTGTTTGCGGACCGGCATGATTTCGGGAGGTTTTTCTACAATCAGGCGAAGCTGAGTGCGGAGGGCGTTGCGCAGATCAGCATTGTCATGGGCTACTGCACGGCAGGTGGGGCCTATGTACCGGCCATGAGCGATGAAGTGATCATCGTGAGGGATCAGGGGACCATCTTCATCGGCGGACCGCCGCTGGTGAAAGCGGCTACGGGGGAAGTTGTGAGTGCTGAGGAACTGGGTGGTGCTCTGGTGCATACATCCGTCTCGGGAGTGGCGGATCATCTGGCGGAGAACGACCGGCATGCCCTGCAGATCTGTCGCAATATCTTTGAAAGCCTGGGCAGCCGAGAAAAGCAGCCTCTGGAGCGACGGGCGACGGAAGAGCCGGCCTATGATCCTCAGGAACTCTACAGCATTGCTCCGGTGAACTTCCGACGTTCAGTGGACAGCCGTGAGATCATCGCAAGAATGGTGGACGGCAGCCGTTTCAGTGAGTTCAAGGCGGATTATGCGCCGACGCTGGTGACGGGATTTGCCTACATCATGGGTTATCCCGTGGGTATCCTTGCCAATAACGGTGTGCTCTTCGCAGAGACGGCGAGGAAGGGAGCACATTTTGTGGAACTCTGTTCGCAGCGGGCTATTCCGCTGCTTTTTCTGCAGAATATCACCGGTTTCATCGTCGGCCGGGAATATGAACACGGCGGGATTGC
>JGI10211J34971_10000246_pt1 | contig 43025 bp, 35 predicted proteins | sample Etolagsediment_FD_34971 | JGI IMG/M metagenome (IMG submission 34971) | reverse complement strand
CAGGATCGTCATGCCCAGCCTGGCTTCATTTTTGATAGAAAATGACGGATCCATTCCTCAAAAGGCCATCGAACATTATCGACTGAGAGCCGCGGGCGGCCCGGCCATGGTCATCATGGAAGCGTGTGCTGTCGCACCAGAGGGAATCGTTTCCCCTCATCAGGCACGGATCTATGATGATCGATTTATGGAAGGTCTTTCTAAAATCGCTCACACCATGAAAGCTGAAGGCGCTGTTCCCGCAGTCCAGCTTCACCACGGCGGAAGACAGACTTCCACCAAAGTCATTGGAGAATTACCGGTCGCACCGTCACCGCTTCCCTGCCCTTCCATTCGAGGGGAGGTGAAGCCCCTTACTGTGGACGACATTCAGGAACTGGTCCGAAAATTCGGTGAGGCTGCTGACCGGGCCCTTGCGGCAGGGTTTGAACTCATCGAAATCCATGGTGCTCACGGGTATCTCATCAATCAATTTCTGTCCAGTTTTTCCAATATTCGCGAGGACCGTTACGGGGGTGATATTCCAGGTCGAACGCGCTTTGCCCAGGAAATTGTTCGGGAAATTCGAAAACGGGTGGGAAATGCTTATCCCATCAGTTTCAAGATCAGCGCCATGGAATTTGTAAAAGACGGCCTCGATGTGGAACAAAGCCTCGAAATCTTAAAAATCCTCGTAAAAGAAGGCGTTGATGTGGTACAGGTCTCCGCCGGCAATGACGCGACACCCGAGTGGATTTCCCAACCCATGTTTATGGAAACGGCATGCCTGACCGATTTTGCCTGGGCCATTAAAAAAGAGCTGGATGTTCCCATCATGGCGGTGGGGAGAATAAACGGACCACTGCTCGCAGAAGAAATTATCAGAAGCGGCAAAGCGGACCTTGTCTGTATGGGCCGGGGGTTGCTCGCAGACCCCGCAATGCCCAACAAGGCCAGAGAAGGCCGGCTGGATGATATTCGAACCTGTATCGCCTGCAACACCTGCATGGAATCCATTTTCAGAAAAGGTCAGGTAGAGTGTCTGGTGAACCCAACCCTGGGGCGAGAAAAGGAGATGGTTCTCAAACCGGCCAACCCCCCCCGGAAAGTGATGGTGGTGGGAGCGGGGCCCGGCGGTCTAAATGTGGCCTGGGTGGCCGCCCGACGCGGTCACGATGTACACCTCTTTGAAAGACAATCCCAGCTGGGCGGACAACTGGTCCTGGGGAGTACCACCTATTATAAGCGAGGGCTTCGTAATCTGATCCGATTCCAGACAAAACAGATGGAGCGGTTCGGAGTGAAATGTCATCTAAATCAGGAAGTGACGCCCGACACCCTCAAAGAATATTCCCCGGACGTGGTCGTTCTGGCCACCGGATCGACACCGGTTTATCCGCAAATCGACGGGATCGACAATGCCATTGTCATTTCCATAGACAAAGCGCTGAACGGACTCAGCCCAACTGAAGAAAAGAAAGTTGTGGTGGTGGGGGGCGGCCCCACCGGTTGCGAGATCGCACTCCATCTCTCTGAAAAGGGATACCAGGTGACCATCGTGGAAATGCTTTCCAGGCTGGCAAGCCAACTGGAAAGCATGACCAAAAGAATGCTGCTTCGAAAACTTAAGGAAAACAACGTAAGGTTCAAGACCGAATGCAAAGTGATCCGTATTGAAGAAAACGGGGTCGTCGTTGCGGATAAGGATGGCGGACAAATAAAACTTCCGGCGAATCAAGTGGTCTTTTCAATCGGAAATCGACCGGACGAGAGTCTTTTTAGCCAGATTCAATCGATGGGGTACGAAATTCACCGTATCGGCGATTGCATCGAACCCAGAAGCGCCAAGGCCGCCATTTATGAAGGCGCCGTACTGGGACGGTCTATTTGATCCTTAAGGCCTCATAGGCGCCTTGAATTTCCTTGAAGCGATTTTCAGCCAGTTGTTTGAATTCTTCCCCCAGGTGCAACACCTTATCCGGGTGGTACTGATTGGCGAGTTCCAGGTATGCCTCCCTGATTTCTTTCTGTGAAGCCTGGCGACCCACCCTCAGAACGGTGTAGGGATCTTTCTGTTCATGATGCGCCGTTTTTTCTTCTTCCGAGCTACCGTCGCCATTCCGAAATGCTTGGGGTCCCTGCTGGCTGGAACCGGGGCGCTCCCTTTGATAACCATATTGCCTGCGTTTGTACACATACAGGTACCACCATAGCACTCCCATCACTACCAGATCATCGATCCAACCCAGCCCGGCAAAAAAATCGGGAAAAAGGTCATAGGGACTCACCAGATATGCAAGCCCCAAAACCGACAGCAATACTTTCATCATTGTCCGGCTTCTTCGATGAGTTGATCCCCGAATTGTTCAAGAAACATATCCAAATCCTTTTCCCAGTCTACCATAACATTGACACCCTGCTTCTTTGAAAGCCTGTTTTCAAGAACACAATTGACGGGCTGCAGGGTCCCCCCATTTAACGCCGTCAGGCTGCAGGGCTCAATGGGTGCCTTCAATTTCAGCTTTTTCAAAACATGTCGGGCCAGTTCAAACGGACTGCAATACCCATAAGCTGTAGCATGGTAGGACCCCCTGCCATCCTTGTTGAGCAGTTCCCTGATCTGCAATGCCAACCGGTGGGACCAGGTAGGCGCTCCAAACTGATCGTCAGGCAGTCGCATCGGCATCGCAATACCCCGAACCGCGTGCTGCAAAACGGTTTTAACAAAATTATGGCCATGCATGCCGTACAGCCAATTGGTACGGACAATTATGTAGTTGGGAGAATTGCCACGAACGGCCGTCTCGCTCTCCAGTTTACTTTTGCCGTAGGCGGAAAGCGGATTCGGCGCATCATCTTCAAAATAGGGCTGTGGCATGGCTTTTCGCCCGTCGAACACGTGCCCACAGGACACATGAACGATTTTACAGCCAAACCTCGCTGAAGACTGGGCCAGATTTCTCGGGCCCTCCACATTAATCTTTCTTAGCGCAAAAGGATCTGCCTCACAAGTTTCCAGATCCGTTAAACCCACACAGTTGAGGACAATGTCCGGGGACAATGTATCAAAAGCCTCTATGACCACATCCCAGCTGACAACGTCGACTTCCTCTTTACCAGGGCAAATCACCTCATGCTCCTGCCCCAGCACCTTCCTGCAATCACTTCCCAGACCGCCGGTACCGCCCAAAATGAGTATCTTCATCATCATCCTCGCATTTTTTATACCAGGCAATGCTTCCTTTGAGATTTCTTCCACCAATTCAAACGATTAACATCATACATTAATACACAAATAAAAAAAAACCATATTTTCTTTCCGTATTAAGTCATAAAAGCAAATTCTATTTCCAAACCTGTACAAGAGCGGACAAAAAACGGGGTCACCGCCATTTAGGCGCTTGCGCAAAACCTTGAGGTCATGTAGGCTACAAATTTTGTGATATTAACGCAGGCAGGGGTTCGAACCCGTAATGACAAGCAACGGTACTCCAAAAAGATATTCACAGTTCCTCTCAAAGGCCTTGATTTTTCTCGCCCTGTTTTTTTTGGGTGCTTCCATTTATCCTGTCTATGGCGCCGAGACCACGGAAAAATTATCCATCCCGGTGTTCCAGGCAAATCAGCGGATACTGGATGGTATCAACCTGATTTATGATCGCCGATTCAACGATGCGGAAAATCTATTCCTTAAAATTACAACCGATTCTCCCCATGACCCCAGCGGCTATTTTTACCTGGCCATGATCACTTGGTCCAGACTTGCCGCGGGCTTCTGGACCCCGGAAATGGTTTCAGAGTTCAAAGAACGGATCGATCGGGTCATAGAGGTCGCACAGGCCCGTGTTGACAACAAAGGTGCGGACAGTTACGATTTCTTCTATCTTGGCGGCGCACTGGGCTTCAAGGGCCGCTTTGAACTGATGAAAGGCAATATGTTTGCGTCATTTCTTTTGGCTTCCGATGCCATTGAAGCCCTCAAGACCTGCCGAGAAATGGCTCCCGACAACAAAGACGTTCTGCTTGGAATCGGAACCTTCGATTACTATACAGCCCGTTTGTCAGGCGTTTTGAAATTTCTGACCTATTTTCTTCTTCACCGAGGTGACAGAAAAGAGGGACTCAGAAAGTTGAATGAGGCGGCAGAATACGCCACTTATTCGTCAACGGAAGCCAAGAGCATTCTCCTTTATATAGAACTCTTCAGCGAGCAGAACTTTCCGGAGGCCCTTAAATTTGCCACCGAATTGTCCAGCCAATACCCCCATAACCCCAGATTCAAAACCCTTGAAGGGGTCTGTTTCATTCGCATGGGCAAGGACCGCCAATACAGAGAAACCATGGAAGATCTATTATCCAAAAGTCGCAAAGCGCCAAATTCTGTTACCGGGGCCATCTGGAAAAGGCGAGCACGTTACCTTAAATCCGTAAATGAGCTCTATGACGGGCGTTTTGCCGAAGCCAGATCAACACTGGAAGAGATTCTGAAAGATCCGGATCCAGTGCATGACCCGGCCATGATCGCCTGGCCACTGATTAAGATTGGTATGAGCTACGACCTGGCCGGCAATCGGGATCAAGCCTTAAGCTATTACAACCGTGTGTTTAAAATGAAAAACGGTTCAGGGGCACAGTTTGTGGCCGAAAAACTGTTGGAAAAACCCATTGGCCCGAAAGACCCATTCATCGGTTACTAAACATGAAAAAACTAACATCCTCATTCTTGTTCCTGGCGCTGCCCCTTCTGCTGGCCGGAGGGTGCACGCGATTGGCCATGCCCGTGGCCTCCTCCATGATCCCCGGTTTCACCAGTGCTTTTTTTGAAGAATGTGATCTGGAGCTGGCCGAAGCGTCCCTCCCCTCACAACTTAAATTGATGGAAGGGCTGCTCAACAACGACCCCGGCAATTCGAAGATCCTCACTGCGCTCTGCATGGGATTTACTGGCTACGCCATGCTTTTTGTGGAAGACGAAAACCCGGAAAGGGCATCCGAACTCTACCAGAGGGCCAAAATCTACGGACTGACGGCCATGGGCATTGCAACCGCCGGTTCACCTCAGGCAATCGACCAGATTAAAGCAATAGCCAGGGGAGATATTGAGATCCTCTTCTGGACCACCATGGCCTGGAATGCCTGGGTCAACCTGAACCTGGACAAGCCTGCGGCCATCGGCGAAAGCACCCTTGCCGAGGCCTGTCTAAAACGGGTACTGGAAATCGACCCCGGCTATTATTATGGGACTCCTTTAATGCTCATGGGAACCATATTGGCGGCACGGCCGGAAATGCTGGGCGGCAATGCACCCAGAGCAAAAGTTTATTTTGAAAAAGCCCTTGCTGTGAGCGACGGCAAATTCCTGTTGGTGCAATATAATTTCGCCCGCTATTATGCCGTCAGAGTTCAAAACAAGGCTTTGTTCGCAGAACTGGTTGAAGCGGTTGTCAGGGCAGAGTCCGGTGAGCTCAAAGAAGCCTGCCTCATCAATCAGGCGGTCAAACAAAAAATGGCAACACTTGCTGAAATGGCGGATGAACTTTTTTTATAACTGTTAACGGTTTACAGCTGCCGGTTTCCGGTTGGAAAAACTGGAAACTGGTCACCGGCAACCAATACGGGGGTTTTATGAAAAAGCTAGTATCCTTCATGTTTCTTCTCATCCTTGTGGGATGCTTGATAGCCATCCCTTCAACTGCATCCGCTGGTAAAAAACCGCAATATCTGATCAAATTTGCAACGGTGGCCCCTGAAGGGAGTGCCTGGGTTAAGCAGATCCGAAGCGTTGACAAAACCCTTCGAAAAGAAAGCGGCGGCCGATTAGGGCTTCGCATTTATGCCGGGGGCATTGCAGGCGATGAACTGGATGTTTTAAAAAAAATGAGGGTCGGCCAGATTCAGTGCGCGGCCTTTTCAGGGGTTGGTTTCGGAAAGATTCTGCCCATGGTGCGCGTATTGGACCTCCCCTATCTTTTCCGAAATGACGAGGAAGTAGACCGGGTTCACCAGGCCCTATTCAGCTTTTTCGCAGAAAAGTTCCAAGAAAAAGGCTTCAGGCTTCTGGCCTGGACTGAGGTGGGAAATGTCAATATTTTTTCAAAAAAAGCCATCCACACCCTGAATGATCTTGCGGGCCTTAAAGTATGGGCCTGGGCCGGTGATCCCATTGCGAAAGAAACCTTTATCACCATGGGGGTCAATCCCATCCCCCTTCCGGTAACGGATGTGAACACGGCACTGAACACGGGCATGATCGACACGGTTTATGCTCCGCCCCTGGGTGCACTGGCCCTTCAATGGCACACAAAAACGTCCTTTATGATGGCGCTCCCATTGGTACACTCAACCGGCGCCATTCTGATTTCAGACAGGACCTACCAGAAACTCCCCCCGGATTTGGCCGCCCTGCTTCAAAAGACAATGGAAAGCGCCATGGCGGACCTCACCAAAACCCTGCGTCTTCAAAGGGAAGAAGCCATTTCAGTGATTCAGGACAGCGGCATCACCGTTATTCCGGTCCCCTCGACAGAAGCCTGTAAACCCTTTTACAGCACCCACGAAAAAGTCGCCCGAAAGCTGACCGGCAGCATTTATCCTGAAGAACTCCTTTTGAGGGTCTATCAAATTCTGAACAGACCCGGTTCCTGAAAAGCCCTTTCATAGGATGGTCCATGGAAACACTCAATCGCATCGACCAGGTGCTGGCAAAGATCGAAGGGTGGCTCATCATCGGTTTACTCTGGGCCATGGTGGTGCTCACATTTGTTCAAGTGGGCCTCAGGAGCCTTTATACCCAAGGTCATTTCCACTGGGCCAATGAGATGCTGGGAAGCCTGGACTGGGCCGGCCCTCTGGTGCAACTGCTGGTTCTGTGGCTCACCTTCCTGGGGTCATCCCTCCTAACCAAGGAAGGGAAACACATCAAAATTGATCTTTTTGAGACGCTGCTGCCGGCCAAATGGCTTCACCTCAGAGGGTTTTTTCTGGCGCTGGTTTCTCTGTTCGTCATCGGCGTCATGGTCAAGGTCTGCGTGAATTATGTGATCATGGAGATGGAATTTGGCGGGACCAGTCTTTTTTATCTGCCCAGCTGGGTGGGACAAATGATCCTGCCGCTGGGGTTCTCACTGCTTTTTTTCCGTTTTCTGATCAAAGCCATTCATCATGGAACCCGGGTGGTTCGAGGCATTTTGAAATGATCCTCACCTTTGTGATCGTTCTGATTCTGTGCATCATTCTGGGTCTGCCCTTGTTCCTGGGCATCCTTGCGGCCGCCATGCTCGGATTTGTGACATCCGATGTGCCTTTCGGAGTGATTCCCATCGAAATATTCAGACTGGCCAACACGCCCATCCTGCTGGCAATCCCCCTGTTCACCTTTGCCGGTTACCTTCTTGCTCAAGGGGGGACGTCGATCCGACTGGTAAAATTTTCCCGGAGTCTTTTCGGTTGGATACCCGGAGGGCTCGGGGTTGTGGCCCTGGTTTCCTGTGCATTCTTTACCGCCATCACCGGCGCCACCGGCATCACCATTATTGCTCTGGGCGGGCTTCTTTTTCCGGCGCTCATGTCGGATCATTACAGCGAAGACTTCTCCCTGGGTCTGATGACCACCTCCGGAAGTCTGGGGCTTCATTTTCCGCCGAGCCTGCCCATCATCCTCTATGGCTTTGTTTCGGGGACCAGCATTGAAGCGCTGTTCATGGCGGGAATCCTGCCGGGAACGCTGATGGTGGGGGTTCTTTGCCTTTTTTCCGTTTACATGGGGCGAAAGTGGCGCATTGCCAGGCCCCCATTTTCAGGACACGCCTTCTGGTCGGCCCTCAAAGGCGCCGCCTGGGAACTGCCCATTCCGATCCTCATTTTAGGCGGCATCTACTCCGGGTTCTGCACCGCCACCGAAGCGGCCGCACTGACGGTGGTGTATGTCCTGTTCATCAAAACGGTGGTGTTTAGAGAAATCAAGATTCTGAGCGATCTGCCTGAGATCATGAAGGACAGCATGCAAATGGTGGGAGGCATCATGATCATTCTGGGGGCTGCCCTTGCATTCACCAATTACCTGGTGGATGCGCTGATCCCGATGAAAATACTGACGTTCATGGAAAATTTTGTGGAAACCAAAATCGGGTTTCTCATGGCGCTCAACCTTTTTCTCATCCTGGTGGGCTGCATGATGGACATTTTCAGCGCCATTTTAGTGGTGGTGCCGCTGATCGTTCCCCTGGCCGACCGGTTCGGCGTGGACCCGGTTCACCTGGGCATCATCTTTCTGGCAAACCTGGCCATCGGCTACAACACCCCCCCCGTGGGCCTGAACCTGTTCATTGCCAGTTCCCGGTTTGATCAGCCGGTGGTACGGCTGTACAAGGCAACCCTGCCCTTTCTGCTGCTGCTCCTTTTCACGTTACTTCTCATCACCTACTGGCCCGGTCTCAGCCTCTTTCTGCCCAAATTAATGTCCCCCTGAATTNANGTAAGGCCTCACATCCACGNANGGCATNCCCGCNGCCCGGGCCGCCTGAAATCCCGGATCGCCATCCTCAAACACTTCACACAGCTCCGGGGGCACGGCCATGCGTTTTGCAGCCTCGATAAACATCTCTGGAGCGGGTTTGGGCTTAAAACCGTCGTCCGCCGTGATCACCGCCTCAAAAAAATCCGCCATCCCGATGGCTTTCAGTGTTCGAAGCACGTTTTTGGCGGTCCCCCCCGAAACCACGCTCATGGGCAGTTTCCCATAAAAATCCTGCGCAATCCTTGCCACCGGAATGATGGGGTTAACCGTTTTGAGCCTTTCATAACTCATTCGGTTTTTGGCGTCTGATACGGCCTTGATATCGAAATTTGTTCCAAAGGTCCGGTTGAATCGCATCACGATTTCCTCGGCCGGCATTCCCCTGAGGGGTTGCAGAAAATCCACCGGGCAGTCGTGCCCTAGGCGTTTCATGGTCTCCTGCCATGAGTGGGTGTGGATGGTCATGGTATCAGCCAGTGTGCCGTCACAATCAAAAATCAGTCCTTTCATGCCGTTAAAAATGGGGATCATCTTCCCTCCCTTTCCAGGTTTTATTGGAATTGAAAAATCAAAATATCTGTTCGGAAATGGTTCATCTTTCAATTGACGAAAATAAGCGGTAGAAATAGAATCTTCCAGTTGTAGTTTAGCAAAACAATATGCCTATTGCACACGAATTCAATGAAGGTTCGCCCCACATGAAATTCACCTTAACGAAGCGAAACCTATTGTTTCTTACGCTGATGAGCGTCTACGCTTCATGTGGCCGTGAAGATATTTTCGATCATCAAAGGGATTTGGTTGCCCTGAAGTACCACGAGTTGAACCAGCAACAACCCCCTGAAGGAGAAAAAGATGAATCAAATCCAGCTTGAACAGATCATCCAGAAAATTTGAATAAACTTTCCATAAAAAACGACAAAGCCGGTTGACAGTCAAAATCGAGTATGCTATCAAACCTTTGCACCAGGGTCATTCAGGCTTTCTTTCCAACCCTCTGACCTCTCTACGGAGTGTTTTATTGTTTTCTAAAAAGCTTACCGTATTGCTGGTTCCCGAAGGGACCGCCAGCGTAAGACAATTCAGACTTCCGAGAATACTCCCCGTTCTTGCCGTCCTTCTATTGGTGGGGCTCTCCCTCCTTAGCTTGGGAGTTCTAAAAGACTACCGCTCCTTAAAAGCGAAAATGCCCCACATGGCCGTGCTGGAAGAAGAAAATGCGCTTCAAGCGAAACAGCTTGTCGACATGGCCAGTCGAATTGATGCCGTCAACGTTAGCCTGGCCGAACTTAATGAGCAGGAAAAAGAGCTGAAAACCCTCTCAGGCCAGGTTGGCACGGAAGAACTGCAAAAATTCAGGGGAATGGGTGGCTCGGAAGCTATTCTGGCCGACCCCAAAGAAAACCTGCAAAAGGCTGACAGCAAGTTAGTTCGCGCAATGCACCAGACCCTTGATGATCTTGAAAGTACCATAGAACAGCGCAAGGAAAAATACGCAGAACTTGAAAAGTTCCTGGATGATCAAAAAATGCTTCTGGCCTCAACGCCCTCCATATGGCCCACCAGAGGGTGGCTGAGTTCCCGTTTCGGTTACCGCACCTCTCCGTTTGCCGACAAAAAAGAGTTTCACAGGGGCATCGATATCTCAGCAAGAAGAGGCGCTCCGGTTATTTCACCGGCAAATGGACTGGTTGTTTTCAGCGGGTGGAAGCGAGGCTATGGCAGGGTTATCGTTATCAAGCACGCCAGAGGCTTCAAAACTAAATACGCACACCTGAAAAAATTTCTTGTCAAGAAAGGGCAGTATGTCAAAAAAGGCACCAAAATCGGCCTGGTCGGCAGCTCCGGCCGAACAACCGGTTCCCACCTTCACTACGAAGTCCACCTGAACAATGCTGCTGTAAATCCGCTCCGCTATATTTTTAATTGATCTTAAAATTTTTCACATCCTTTTCAGTATCCCCTGACCCGGAAAGCGTACCTTTTCGCATAAGCCCTTGATTTTTGCGCCACAAAGTTTTTTAATGCGGCCTGATTTCCATTTTACCCCAAAAACCCTTGTTTATTTATATTGGTAAGACATCATGTTTGGAAAAGTTATTAAAGGAATTTTCGGTAGTCAGAACGAGCGTACCCTCAAAAAGATGGCACCTCTGGTCGATCACATCAATCAGCTGGAGCCCGATTTTCAGGCCCTCTCTGACGAAGAACTGCGTTTAAAGACAATAGAGTTCAAAGAGCGGCTCGGGAAAGGAGAAACCCTGGATGACATCCTTCCAGAGGCTTTTGCCGTCGTAAGAGAAACCTCGGTCAGAACCCTGGGCATGCGGCATTTTGACGTACAGCTCATCGGAGGAATCGTTCTTCACCAGGGAATGATCGCTGAAATGAAAACCGGCGAAGGCAAAACCCTGGCGGCTACTCTGCCCCTATACCTCAATGCCCTTGAAGGCCGGGGCGCTCACCTGGTAACGGTCAATGACTATCTTGCCAACAGGGACGCCGAATGGATGGGGGCCATATACCGCGCCTTGGGGCTGAGTGTGGGGGTGATCGTCCACGGTATGGATGATGCCGAACGCAAAGAGGCATACAATTGCGACATCACTTACGGCACCAACAACGAATTCGGTTTTGATTATCTTCGTGACAACATGAAGTTTGACGTGAAAGATCTGGTCCAGCGAGAATTCAGGTACGCCATCGTTGATGAAGTGGACAGCATCCTTATCGATGAAGCACGAACACCGCTGATCATCAGTGGGCCCATGGAGCATAGTGAGAACAAGGAATTTGAAGAGGTCAAACCCCTTGTCGTTAAGCTCAGACAGAAACAGGGCACCATTATCCGTTCCCTTTTGAAAGACGTTCGTGAACTTCTGGATAGCGATCAACTGGATGACAACACCATCGAAACGCTGCTCAAAATCAAGAGAGGTGACCCCAAAAACCCGGTTTATCTGGACATTGTGGCCCAGAACCAGGCCTTGAAAAAACAGATTGACAGGACGGAAAGCATGTTGCGGTCCCAGAAAATTCTGCCCGAGCTGGACCAGGATTTATATTGCACCATCGATGAGCAAAGCAATGCCGTAGAACTCACCGAAAAAGGCCTCGATCTCTTATCGACCAGCGGCTCGGATGATTTCATGCTTCCTGATCTGGACGATGAAAGCCACAACATCCGCCAGAACGAGGACCTGAGCGATTCGGAAAAAGAGAAACAGCTTCGGGAAGTTGAATTACATTACATGCGGACATCCGAACTGATCCACGCTACCCAACAGCTGGTAAAAGCGTTCTGGCTCTTTGAAAAGGATGTGCAATACGTCATCAAAGACAACCAGATTGTCATCGTGGATGAATTCACGGGCCGAATGATGCCGGGGCGCCGTTGGAGCGACGGCCTGCATCAGGCGGTAGAAGCCAAAGAGGGCGTGAAAGTTGCCGGCGAAAACCAGACTCTAGCCACGGTAACCTTTCAAAATTACTTCCGCATGTATGAAAAACTGGCCGGCATGACCGGTACGGCGGACACGGAAGCGGCTGAATTCAATAATATCTACAAGCTGCAGGTGGTGGTCATCCCCACCAACAAAAAAATGGCCCGAATCAACTTTCCGGATGTCATTTACAAAACCGAAAGAGAAAAGTTCAAAGCCGCCGTTGACGAAATCAAGGAACTTTACGACAAAGGGCAACCGGTTCTGGTGGGGACCATCTCCATTGAAAGGTCCGAGATGCTGAGCAAAATGCTGAAGCGGGCCGGAGTCCCCCATTCCGTGCTCAATGCCAAACACCACCAGAAGGAGGCGGAGATTGTGGCCAACGCAGGGCAGCCCAAAACCGTTACCATCTCCACAAACATGGCCGGCAGAGGAACGGATATCGTGCTGGGCGAGGGGGTTCGTGAATTGGGAGGGCTCCACATCCTGGGTACCGAACGCCATGAAAGCCGTCGCGTGGACAACCAGCTGCGGGGCCGTTCCGGCCGCCAGGGCGATCCCGGAACGGCTCGGTTTTATCTCTCCCTGGAAGATGATTTGCTACGAATTTTCGGTTCCGACCGAATCTCATCCATCATGGAACGGATGGGCATGGAAGAAGGAGAACCCATCGAACACAACCTGATTTCCCGAGGCATTGAAAATGCTCAGAAGAAGGTGGAAGCCCGTAACTTTGACATGCGGAAGCACCTTCTGGACTATGATGATGTCATGAATAAACATCGGGAAATCATCTATTCTCTGAGAAAGGACGTTCTGACGGGAAAGGGCTTTAAGGAAATCATAGAAGACATGATCGACCAGAAAGTAGAAACACTGGTGGAACAGTGGATTGATCCCAAGGCGTACCCTGAAGACTGGAACCTCAAAGAATTAAATGACAGCATTTCCTGGCTGTTTGGTTTCCCGGCCAATATCGGGCCTGAAGAAATGGGTCAGGAGGAATTTGACACCCTGAAAGCAGAAGACCTTCCTGAAATGATCAAAGAGCGTGCGCTTCTAGAATTCCGGGAAAGGGAAAAGCTGTTCGGAAAAGAGGACATGGAGCGTCTGGAGCGTTATCTTATCCTTCAAATCATCGACGACAAATGGGTAGCCCATTTGCAGGCCATGGACCACATGAAGGAAGGGATCGGGCTCCGGGGTTACGGTCAGCTGGATCCTCTGAAAGAATATCAGAAAGAAGGATTTGCACTGTTTGGCGATCTCATGGACCAGATCCGGGAAGAAACCCTCAGGACCCTTTTTCGAATACAGATCGTCCGCGAGGCACCGGATCCCATTGCCAAAAAGAAAAACAGAAACCTGAACCTGAGCCACGGGGATGGCGATGCCGGCGGCGTTACCATCCGGCGAAAGGAAGAAAAGGTTGGCAGAAATGCTCCCTGCCCATGCGGCAGCGGCAAGAAATACAAAAAATGTTGTGGCGCTTCAAAATAGGAGCAAAACAAAAAAATGTCCGAAATAATCCAAGAAACAGTGCGGGGCTTCAAAGCGGCGGCCGTTGCTTCAGGACTTAAAAAGATGCAGACGGCCGATTTGGCCCTGATCGTATCTGAAAGGGAGGCTTCAGCGGCCGGTGTTTTTACCACCAACAAGGTCAAAGCCGCCCCGGTGCTTCTGAGCCAAAAACACATTCAAAACGGAAGGGCCTTTGCGATCATCGCCAACGCCGGATGTGCCAATGCCTGTACGGGCGACCCCGGTTTTGAGGATGCCGTTCGCACCGCCGGTCTTGTCGGAAAGGCACTGGGAATTTCACCCGAAGGGATCCTGGTGGCATCGACCGGCGTTATCGGCCAGAGACTGGATATGGAAAAAGTTTCAGAAGCCATTCCGCCTCTGGCGGCAAATCTTAAAACCGAAGGCATCCAAGCAGCCGCCAAAGCCATTATGACCACGGATTCTTTTTTCAAAATCAGCAGCTTTGACGGTCAGGCCGGGAATCAACCCTACCGCATTTTGGGTATGGCCAAAGGCGCCGGCATGATTATGCCGAACATGGCCACCATGCTGTGCTTCATTCTCACCGATATTCAGATAACACCCGAAACACTGCAAAAAATCCTTTCCACTTCTGCCGAAAAGACCTTTAACCGCATCAGTGTGGACGGGGACACCAGCACCAACGACATGGTATTGGTGCTGGCCAACGGCATGGCCGGAAACAAAGGCCTGTCCTCGGAAGATAAAAACCGCTTTGAAGAGGGGTTGACGACCGTCATGAATGATCTGGCGCGCATGATTGTCAGAGACGGCGAGGGTGCCACGAAACTCGTGGACGTGGTGGTTTATCATGCCCTTTCCGCAAAAGATGCCGTCAAAGCGGCCAGAACCGTTGCCAACTCAAGTCTCGTCAAGACCGCTTTTTACGGTCAGGATCCCAATTGGGGAAGGATTATGGCGGCCTTGGGGCGGGCTGATATTGAAATGGATGAAACGCGCGTTGATATCGGTATCAACGACGTGCAAATTGTATCAAGGGGACTTGGTAAGGGCGTGGAAGCCGAAAAAATGGCGGCTGAGATCATGACACTGCCAGAATTCACGGTCAATATAGATCTCCATCAGGGAAATCACCATGACCATGTTATTACCAGTGATCTCACTCACGAATACATTGACATTAATGCGGATTATCGAACCTGAAAAAGGAGGGGACCATGTTTGCAGCAATCATGTGCGGTGGCTCCGGAACCCGTTTCTGGCCCGCAAGCCGGCGGCAAAGGCCGAAACAGTTTCTGAACATTACGGGAAAAGGCCCCATGGTGGTGGACACCTGTGACCGACTTGCGCCATTAATCGCCGACGAAAGTGTGCTCCTGGTTCTAGGTAAAGAACACCAAGAAGAAGCCGCAACGCTTTTTCAAGGGAGAAAGGTTCACATCCTGGCTGAGCCCGTCGGAAGAAACACCGCTCCCTGCATGGGCCTGGGTGCTCTTTATGCACGGCATTTGGGGTCTGAAGCGCCAGTGGCATTCCTGCCGGCGGATCACTTCATCAGCAAACCCGACGTCTTTCTGGCGGATCTTGAATCCGCCGGAAAACTGGCCGCTAAAGGGGGCATCGTAACTCTGGGGATCGTACCCACTCGCCCGGAAACCGGCTATGGTTACATTCAAAAAACTCCGGATACACCTGGCGCGAATGCCCTTTCAGCTCACAGGGTCTCTGCTTTCGTTGAAAAGCCTGACATTAACAAAGCACACGATTATCTCAAAAGCGGTGATTACTACTGGAACGCCGGCATCTTCGTTGCCACACCGGAAACCATCCTGACAGAAATTGAAAAGCAATTGCCGGACCTTTACGAAGGGCTTGTGCAGATTGCCCAGGCCATGGGCACGGACCGCTTTGAAACTGAGTTCAAAAACGCCTACGAAAGCATGAAGAATATTTCCTTTGATTACGGCATCATGGAAAATACCAAAAGCCAGGTTTACGTTATCCCTTCGGAATGTGGCTGGAGCGATGTGGGGTCATGGGAATCTTTATACGAGCTAAGAGGAGCGGAACGTGATCGGCAATGGAATCTGTCTGAAGGAGAGACCCTTCTCATTGACTGCGAAAAAAGCTTCATCTCAAGCCAGGGCGACCGGCTGGTGGCATGTCTGGGACTCAAAAACTGCCTGGTGGTAGATATGGGGGACACGGTTCTAGTGGCGGATCTTGCACATTCTCAGGATATTCGAAAAATCGTTGACCATCTCAAAGAAACCCAGAAGGACGTACTTTTGTGATCTCCCATATTTTCAGGGAATACGACATCCGCGGCATTTTTCCAGACGAGTTAACTGAAAAAACGGTTTACCACCTGGGCCGGGCTTTCGGGACTTATTTTCAGAACAAAAAAGCGCAACGGATATCGCTGGGCCGGGATTGCCGACTCAGTTCTCCCGATCTGGCGGCATGGCTCACCCGAGGGTTGCTCGAATCCGGCATCACCGTTGTGAATGTGGGCATGGTCCCCACTCCGATCCTCTATTTTTCCCTTCATCACCTGTCCGTAGACGGCGGCATCCAAATCACCGGCAGTCATAACCCACCGGAATTCAACGGCTTTAAGATCTGTCTGGGTTACGCATCGGTTTATGGCAGGGAAATTCAGGTCATTCGAGAGATGGCCGAATCCGCCAACTTCATAACCGCAAAGGGCACCCTTGAAAAAGCCCCGGTTGATGAATCCTATGTTGAGCATGTGGTTTCGAACATTCACCCTGGACCCGTGAGGATAAAAGCGGTGGTGGACGGGGGCAACGGTGTCGCCGGTCCTTCTGCCGTCACGATCTATCAGCGTCTGGGTTTCCAAGTTCATCCTCTTTTTTGTGAACCGGACGGACGATTTCCAAACCACCATCCGGACCCCACCCTTCCGGAAAACCTGCAATCGCTTATCGAGGCCGTTCTTCGGGAAAAAGCGGATGTGGGCATCGCCTTTGATGGGGACGGAGACAGAATCGGGGTGGTGGACCGTGAGGGTCGGGTTATTCCGGCGGACCATTTGATGATACTCTTTGCCCGTGATCTGTTGACCCGTCACAAAGGTGCCAAGATCATCGGTGATATCAAATGCACCCAGGCGCTTTTTGACGACATTCAAGCCCGCGGGGGAAAACCGATTATGTGGAAATCCGGCCACTCCGTCACCAAAAGCAAGATGCAGGAAGAAGACGCGCTTCTGGCAGGAGAACTGAGCGGACACATCTTTTTTAAGGAACGGTATTTCGGTTATGATGATGCTGTTTATGCCGGGGCAAGGCTGCTGGAAATCCTTTCAAAGACCCCTGACGGATTCGGATCCCTGCTGACGGACATACCGGATTTGGTGAACACACCTGAAATTCGCCTGGCTTGTCCTGACGCCAAAAAATTCAAAATCGTGGAAGCCATCGCCGACCAATTCAGAGACGACCAAAGCGTCATTGACGTCATTGAACTGGATGGCGCCAGGGTCATCCTGGACGGCGGTTGGGGACTCATCAGAGCATCCAATACACAGCCGGTACTGGTGCTTCGCTTTGAAGCTGAAAACAAAAAGCGATTGGCAGAGATCAAAGATCAGTTTATGGAAAAAGTGGAAAAATTGATTTAGCCTTTTTTAAACCGCATCCGGGCCAGAATGACCCTTTTCTCTTTACCCTTTGAACGCAGTATCTTTTTTTGGGCTTCAATTTCAAAAATTTCCGACATCCTTTCAAAAAACGTCAGGCTCGTCTTCCTGAGCCCCTCAGCCAGAATAATTTCACCATCGGGCTTCAAATAACGCCTGAACAGACCCAATAGGGGCTCGAAATATTCTTCTTTATAGACCACCTCCGAACCCATTACCATATCAAAACGCCCCTCAAGTACGGGCTTTGTCCAGTCCAGCTCTACGATTTCAGGCAACAATGATTCACCCGTGTGGTTGACATGCGCGTTGGCCCGTGCAAAATTAAGCGAATCCAGATTATACTCCGTCATGGTGACGCGGTGGCCCCAGTAGGCGGCAACGATCCCCACCACGCCAACGCCGCAGCCGATCTCCAAAAGGTGCCTTTGCGGGTTCACCGGCATTGCCGATATGTGGCTGGCCAGAACAATGGATGCTTCCCATATTTTGCTCCATAGGGGAAATTCGTTGAACACGTCATCTTTGTTAAGGAAAGAATCAAGGGATTTGGGCACAAAAAACTCAAAGCGGTGATCCCCGATGGTAAGGGGTGAGACATCCGTCTCATATTTTTGGTGAAAAGCTGACATGGAAAACATGGATTTATTTTTCTCCTTCAATCACTCGAACCCCGAGAATTTTGGCGGTCAAAGGCAAAGCACCCACATACAGGGAGTTTCATCATGGAAGTGATCATTTTGGGTTCAGGCACCGCCATCCCCATGAAAGACCGTGGGTCGGCTTCTGTGGCTGTGTTCGTTAACCAGTCCCCCATCCTGTTTGATATGGGTCCGGGAACCCTGGGTCGGATGGCCCGGCTGGGCATGGGGCCTGAAAAAATTAAAAGCATCTTTTTCACCCATTTTCATCCAGACCATACCGCGGACCTCATCCATTTCCTCTTTGCCTGCAGGAATCCGGGACTATTCGAAAAAAGATCCCCATTTGTGATCTCAGGCCCTTCGGGTCTTCAGAAATTCATCAAAGCCCTTCAGTCCGCCTACCCGGAATGGCTCAATTTTCCACCGGAAATCATAAAGATTGAGGAATTGTCATGTACCAAGGACAATGAACGCAACCATGGCCATTACCGTATTAGGACCGCCCCCACCCATCATACGCCCCAGAGTCTCGCTTACCGAATTGAAGACGACAATGGAAACACCATTGTCATCTCAGGGGACACGGGCTATTCAGACCCTGTCATTCGATTGGCCAATGAAGCGGACCTTCTGATTCTGGAAGCGGCTTTTCCGGACAGTCAACCGGTGGAAGGTCACCTCACGCCATCCCTGGCCGGCCGCATGGCCCACCTGGCGGGCGTCAAACGCCTTGTTTTGACCCATTTCTACCCGGAGTGCCTGAAAACGGACATCGCCGCCCAATGCCGAAAAACCTGGGACGGAGAACTCACCCTTGCTGAAGATCTGTTACAAATCCGCATTTGACAACCCGGTCTTTCAGTAGGTGCGGTCGATAATGTATTGAATAAGCGTGAGCAGATTTGCTTTGATCGCGGAATCTGGAAAAGGTTTCAAACACATGGCCGCGTCGTCCACATAACCCTGGGCCTCTTTCCTGATTTTTTCCAGGACATCGCCGTGCCGAACCTGTTCCAGAAGGGCCTCATAAGCCGCCTTGTCTGTTTTCCGGTCTATAAAACGCTCTCTAAACCTCTTTTTCGCATCCGGTTCAAGCTGAGCCAAGGTGTAGATAAGGGGAAGCGTTATCTTCCCTTCCAGCAGGTCCTTTCCTACCGGCTTTCCAAATACTTCTTCGGAAGACGTGTAGTCCAGCAGGTCATCCACCAGTTGAAAAGCGATTCCCACGGATCGGCCGAACCGGGATAGAGAGGCTTCAATATCAGGGCTGCTGCCGGAGACGATAGCCCCGCAACCGCAGGCCGCAGAAATCAGGATAGCGGTTTTATCGGTAATAATCTGCATATAGCTGTCCCGGCCGGTTTCCAGATCGTCCGTGTGAACCAGTTCCAGGATCTGGCCTTCCGACATCCGCATGGTCGCTCGGGTGAGGCTTGAAATAAACGGGATACTGTTGGCTGAAACAGCGATGGATAATGCTTTGGAAAAAAGGAAATCGCCCTCCAAAACCGCAGCCTGATTGCCCCATATCTGATTTGATGAGGGCTTCCGGCGCCGGATTTCAGCATTGTCCAGAACATCGTCGTGGAGAAGGGAAGAAGTGTGAATATATTCAAAAACCGTTGAAAGCCGATATAGATCTTGGCCCCCATAACCGCACAATTGACAGCTGAGGACAAAGATGAGGGACCTGAGCCTTTTTCCTTCCCCTAACAGAGCATACGTTCCGATTTCCTTGGCCAGCGGCACCCGGGAATCAAAAACTTTGTTCAATTCTCGATTTATGTGTTCAAAATGCGTTTCAAAAAGCGCAAGATTTGGAATTTCCCCAGTCATCTTCGAGTTTTCTGATTTCCTTTCCTTTTTTCAATCTCCGATGCCACNTTTGTGTGTTGCATTTCAATCCGCGCCATATTTGCCGGTNAATTTTTTACAATAATTCACCTGCTTGAGATTTACAACTTTTTTATATCTCGCTTNCTTTCAGTCTGGNGCATCATTTTGTTAAGATGCGACCCACCAGATCATATTCGTGGGCTTCGGTGATCAATACGGGNATAATTTCGCCAACTACCCCTTCACCTTCATTGATCAGAACCCTACCGTCCACATCAGGGGCCATGGTTGCCGTTCTTCCGGACAGAAGCAACTCGGTTTCGGGGCTTTCACCTTCAATCAGGACGGGCAGTATCCGGCCAACCATTCGATGGTTTTTCTGCTTTGAAATATCCGCTTGAATTGCCATCAGCTTTTCTTGCCGTTTCTGCGCGATGTCGATTTCAACCTGCTGTGAAAGACGTGCTGCCGTTGTCCCTTTCTCCGCACTGAAGGTAAAAACGCCCAGATGATCAAACTGTGCCGTTTGAACGAAATCGCATAAGCCTTGAAACATCAGTTCCGTTTCACCGGGGAAACCCACCATCAATGATGTGCGCACATAAATTTCTCGTTCGCGGTTCCGGATCATACGCAACAGATCAAGCGGCATTTTCTCTCCGGGATCCCGTCTCATGGCTTTCAGAATATCCCTGTCGGAATGTTGAAAAGGGAGGTCCAGATAAGGGACAATCGATTCATTTGCGTCTATGAAATCCAAAAGTCTCTCGGTTAAGCGGTTGGGATGAAAGTACAGCAGCCGGAGCCACCGGATTTCCTTGATCGTACACAGCCCTTCGAGTAACTCCAGGATACGGCTTTCCCCATAGATGTCCTCCCCGTAACGGCTGGTATCCTGGGCCACCAGGTTGATTTCCTTGACACCGCGAACCGCCATGTCTGATGCCTCCGCCATCAGGGCATCCATGGTGCGGCTTCGAAAGGGGCCTCTGATCTTTGGAATCAGACAATAGGAACACCGGTTGGCACACCCTTCGGCAATTCTCAGGTAAGCCGTATAAAAGGGCGTTGTTTGAGCCCTGGGAAGGTTATGATCCGCCGGAAAATCCGGACGGCTGATCAGCATGGGGGCAGTATCTGAATCAGAATCCCTCAAAACATCTGCAATTCGATGGAACTCACCGGTACCAAGCCAGCCATCCACCTCAGGCATTTCGTTACGCAGTTTATACCCGTATCGCTGAACAAAACAACCGGCCACCACCAGTTTTTTGAGTCCCCCCGTTTCCTTATAACGGGCCGTATCCAGAATCGTGTCAATGGCTTCCTGTACAGCCTCTTGAAGAAAACCACAGGTATTGATCACCACGCACCCGGCTTTTTCAATGTCGGTTACCGGTTCATACCCTTCGCGTCTTAAAAGGCCCAGCATATATTCGCTGTCAACTCGATTCTTGGCGCAGCCAAGGCTGATCAAAAAGAGGGAATTGGTCTCGTTCATTAAAAAAATCGAGGCGCACTGGTTGACCCCGGCTCCGTTTAGAGTTATGGATGAATCTCTTTCACCATTTTTGAAATTTTAATTTATCTCTTTGCGGATTAATGTCAAGGAAAAGCCATAAGACCGGGATGCCGGAAGCACAGCGGATTTTAACCGCCCAAGACCGGGAACTTTTTGACGAAGCCTGGCGTCTGTCCAGAGAACACCATGGAAATACCCTCGACCTGTACCTTCCCGGCATGATCCGCTATGGAAACATGCGAGGCCGCTATCCGGGGGTATCCATCACCGGAAACAATTGCCAACTCCTCTGCGATCACTGCCGGGGCCTTCTTCTAAAGCCCATGATCAAAACAGATGACCCTGACCACCTGGTCAGACAGTGCACGGCCTTTTCAAGAAAAGGGGCGCATGGTGTACTGCTCACCGGAGGCTCCGATCCCCACGGACAACTCCCCTGGAAACGCTACCTGCCGGCCATTCGCCGAATCAGTAACGAAACGGACCTGTTTCTGTCCGCCCATACCGGTTTTCCGGATTACCAAACCTGTCATGACCTCAAAAAAGCAGGGGTTAAGCAGGGGCTCATTGATGTGATGGGCGACCATGAAACCGCTGCCGCCATCTATCACCTCAAAGGGCTGGGACCTGTCTTGAAATCCCTGGCGGCCATAAAAGAGAGCGGCCTTCAATTGGCGCCCCACATTGTAGCCGGGCTCTTTCACGGCAAAATAAAGGCGGAAATGGAAGCACTGAATATTATTCGTTCCCACTCACCCCATGTTTTGGTCATTGTGGTGCTGACGCCCCTCAAAGGAACCCCCATGGCCGATGCATCGACCCCTTCTCCGCTGGAAATTGCTCGACTTGTGGCACGGGCCCGCCTGTTGATGCCGGAAACACCCATCTCACTGGGGTGCGAAAGACCCCGTAATCACAAAGGGATGGAAATAGAGCGGCTTGCCATTGGGGCCGGTGTAAATCGAATGGCCGTGTGGTCCGATCAGGCCCTTGGCGAGGCGCAAAAGCTCGGGCTGACCGTCCGCTTTCAACATACCTGCTGTTCGGTGGATTTTAAGAAACAATATGCTGCTTGCGATCAGAGGTTGAATTCATGACATTTTTCTTGACAGCAAAGGAGTTGATATGGCATGTAACAAATTTCACAAAGCACATTATTGAATCAAAAAGAATAATGGATAGACGGTCGGACCATATTTTTTTTACCTATTGACCGACCCATAATTTTTCTCTAAACCATTAGCTCAAAATGCAGGAGACGATTGTTATGAGTGAACAAAAATCGAGAGGCCCTGTGATGATCATTGGTGGGGGTATTGCCGGAATCCAGGCAGCTCTTTCCCTTTCGGGCGCAGGCTATGGAGTGCACCTGGTTGAACGCTCGGCATCCTTGGGCGGCATGTTACCCAGCCTTCACCGAATCTATCCTCTGTGTGCGTGCTGCAAGCTGGATCCCCTAATCGCTGCCTGCGATCAGGATCCCAACATTGAGGTCTTACTGGATACCCAACTGCTCGAATTGTCGGGAGAGATAGGCGATTTTAAAGCAACCCTGGAAACGGGGGGAGAGAAAAAGCAGGTGGCCGTGGGTGCTATTATCCTGGCGGTGGGAATTGAAACATTTGACCCCACTGGACAGGATACCTACCCCTATGGGTTAAATCCGAATGTGGTAACCAGTGTTGAATATGAAATGCTTCAAAAACCACTGGGACCGGGCGGCGGCATTCTGAAAAGGCCCTCTGACGGCAAAAAACCGGAGAAAATTGCCTGGCTCCAGTGTGTGGGCTCAAGAGACATCAACCATTGTGACGCACCCTATTGCTCCAGCGTCTGCTGCATGTACGCGCTCAAGGAAGCGGTCAACACCAAGGCCTTTGACGAAGACATTGAAACGACCATTTTTTACATGGACATGCGAACCCATGGAAAAAATTACGAAGACTATTTGAACGATGCCATTGAAAAAGACGTCCGGCTCATTCGGAGTCGCGTCCACACGGTGGATACCGATTCAGGCAGCGACAGTCTGATGATCAGCTATGCTGACGAAAAGGGTGAAGGGCACAATGAAACATTTGATATGGTAGTCCTCTCCGTAGGGCTTAAGCCCAGCAGCCAAACCGAACAAATCGCAAACATGATGGGGCTCAACCTGACCCCCGATCAATTCATCGGAACCGAACCGTTCAAGCCTGTTACAACCAACATTCCCGGCATTTTTGTATGCGGTGGCACAATAGGACCCAATGATATCGGACAATCCATTGTTCAGGCAGCGGCTTCCGCCTCGGAAGTGGCGGCGGTCATAAATCCCGAGCCCTTTTCATCACCTGAAGAATACCCGGAACCGCTGGCCGACGACGGACAAGCCCCCGCCATTCTGGTGGCCTGGCAACTGTGCCCGGATATGCCGGTCTCCATTGGTGAGCAAATCGATACGTATGCATCAAAGGCGCCGGGGGTTACGGCCACATTCGGGGTAAATGGCGACATACGGATGACACTTAGCGCTAAGATCAAAGAGACCGCGGCCAACCGCCTGGTATTCGCCTCCTGTACACCGGTCATTCACGAAAATCTGCTTCAGGAAGCCTTGAAACTGGCAGGGCTGAACCCCTACCTCTATGAAATGGTCGATCTGCGAAACCTGGATGAAAACGCCCCGACCCCTCAGCTGCAGGATCGGATCCGCATGGGCGTCGCGCGCGCCGGTTTTCTCACCGCACCGGCCCTTAAGCAGGTGCCGGTCACCAAAAGCGCCCTGGTGGTGGGCGGCGGCATCGCAGGCCTTGAAAGCGCTCTGGCACTTTCCCGCGAAGGATACCCCGTTACGGTGGTGGANAAAGAAAAGGCGCTGGGCGGCAACGGCAGTCACATCCGCAAAACCTGGCANGGCCATGATGTTCAGACCTACCTGAAAGGGTTGGTGGATGCCGCTGTAGGCGATAAAAACATCACTGTCANGACGGAGGCCACGGTTACAGCCAACCGGGGATTTGCCGGGAGTTTTATCACTACGGTGAATCAAAAGGGATCTGATAAGGAACTATCCTGTGGTGCGGTGGTCCTGGCGCCCGGCGGAGTGGCCCGCAAACCCGATGCCTACCTTTATGGCCAGCATAAAAACGTACTCATCTGGTCAGAACTGGATCAGCGGATCATGAAAGACCTGGCTTCCTTTGAAAAAACCGATACCGCCGTGTTGATTCAGTGCGTCGGTTCACGGGGCGACCTGGGATGTGCCCATTGCAGCAACATCTGCTGTTCTTTTTCCGTTCGCGCGGCCCTCGACATGAAGGCCCAAAATCCTGACCTGAACATTTACATCCTTTACCGGGATATGCGCACCTTTGGTGAGCGGGAACTCATCTACCGGGAAGCCCGGGAAAAGGGTATTGTTTTTATCCGTTACGAATTGGAAAACAAACCTGAAGTTACGGCCGCGGGCGATAAACTGAATGTTCTGGTGCATGATCAGGTCCTTCAAAAACCCATCCTTTTGGAAGCGGATCTTGTCTCACTTCAAACAGCCGTTCTCGGCGCAAACAACGCTGGACTGGCCGATATTTTCGGCGTTGATCTGGATGAAAATGGATTTTTTGCCGAATCCCCCGAAAAGTTGAGGCCTGTTGATACCACCAAAGAGGGCATTTATATCGCCGGCATGGCAGCCTACCCCAAGGGCGTCTCCGAAAGCATCGCGCAGGGAAAAGCGGCTTCGGCCAGAGCGCTGGAACTGCTGTGTCAGGATACGGTTCAAGTGGGCGGTATGGTGGCGGATGTCAATACGGAGAAATGCGCCGTCTGCTGCACCTGCGTCAGGACTTGTCCCTTTGAGGTACCGGTCATTGACCGNGAAATCGGAGCGGCCTTCATCGACGCTTCACTTTGCCGGGGTTGCGGCATGTGCGTCGCGGAATGTCCGGGGAAGGCGATATTTATGGTCAATTGCAGCGATCAAATGCTGACCGAAGCCCCTTTGGTGCTTCTGGCCACCCAATAGATCATTCACGACGGCTGCCGGTACACGGGGCCGCCGGGGAGAAAGCAGAACAACTGTCAATCATTCAAGGAGATGGTTATATGGATGACTTCAAACCTCAAATTATCGCCTTTTGCTGCGCAAATTGTGCATCATCCGCAGCCAAGGTATCCCACGGTATGAAAAAGGCACTACCGGATAACATTAAGATCATACAGGTTCCCTGCACAGGAAGAATCGAAACCCTGCATCTTCTGAAACCTTTTGAGGAAGGTGCGGACGGTGTTTATGTGGCAGGATGTCAGGAGGACAGCTGCCAGTATATCAGCGGCATTACCAAGGCTGCCAAACGGGTTAAACAAGTCAAGGGTATTCTGGAAGGCCTCAGCATCGAACCGGAAAGGATTGATGTGTTCCATATGAGTGCCGGAAAAGGGCAGGAATTTGTGGATGTGGCGGATCAAATGGTCAGCACCGTCAAAAAATTGGGACCAATCCTGACCGCATAGAACTCAATAAACGCTGCGAGGGATAACAATGATTGTTGCAGAATCGAAACCGATCAAGGAACTGCTTGAGATGGTAAAGGATTTTAAGAAAATCCTTGTGGTTGGATGTAAAGGTTGCGTAACGGTGTGTAATGTAGGGGGCGCCAAAGAGGCGGCCATCCTGGCCTCCGCCCTCCGGATTTCCGGAAAAAAGGAAGGTCTGGATGTGACGGTGGGCGAACACACCCTGGAACGACAATGCGACCCGGAGTATGTCAATGAACTCAAAGACGTCATAGAGGATTACGACGCTGTGATCAGCATCGCATGCGGTGTGGGGCCACAGTTTCTTTCCGAAAGATACCCAGCCAAAAAGGTGTTTCCCGGCGTCAATACAAAATTCATGGGCGGTGCTGTTGAGCACGGTGTGTGGGCGGAACGATGTGCCGGCTGCGGTACATGCGCCATACACCTTTTCGGTGGTCTTTGCCCCATTGCCCGGTGTTCAAAAAGCCTGCTGAACGGCCCTTGTGGAGGGTCTTCCAACGGAAAATGCGAAATCAGCAAAGAGGTGGATTGCATCTGGGACATGATTGTCACCAAAATGATGGAACAGGATCGCCTGGGCGAACTCATTGAATTCAGGCCGCCCAAGAGCTGGACTACAGCGCGCGATGGTGGACCGAGGAAAATGATCAGGGAGGAACTGGTAAAATGAGCGAGCACAAATCAGGAAGCAATCTGGAGAAAGTTTTGAGTGCCGGTCATTTCGCTTTTACCGGTGAATGTGGCCCCCCGCAGGGCGCAAACGTGGAACATCTCATTGAAAAGGCGAACCACTTAAAAGGTGTCGTGGATGCGGTCAATGTCACCGATTGCCAGACCGCCGTTGTACGCATGTCCAGCTGGGCTGCCTCGCTGATTCTTCTGGAACAGGGGATTGAACCCAATTTTCAGATGGTATGCCGGGACAGAAACCGCATCGCCATTCAAAGCGACATTCTGGGTGCCTACTCCATGGGCATTCGGAACATGCTCTGTCTTTCCGGAGACCACCAGTCATTTGGAAACCATCCGGAAAGCAAGAATGTTTTTGACATCGATTCCATGCAGTTGATACACACGGTCAAAACCATGCGGGACGAAGGAAAATTCCTGAACGGTTCCGATGTAGATGTGGCCCCGAAGCTCTTCATCGGTGCGGCCAGCAACCCGTTCTCGGAACCCTTTGATTTTCGTGTCTACCGCTTGGCCAAAAAGATTTCCGCCGGGGCGGATTTTGTTCAGACCCAATGCATCTATAACATGGATAAATTCAGGGAGTTCATGAAACGGGCCGTGGATATGGGCCTGCACGAAAAATGCTATATCCTGGCCGGTGTTACCCCCATGAAAAGCGTTGGTATGGCGCTCTATATGTCAAAACAGGTGCCGGGTATGGACGTTCCCGAATCCCTTATTAAACGGTTGCGAGGCGCCGGAAAAGGCAAAGTGGCCGAAGAAGGAATCAAGTTCGCCTTGGAACAGATCGAAGAATTCAAAGAAATGGAGGGCGTTGCGGGTATACATCTCATGGCCATTGAGTGGGAACACAAAGTGCCTGAAATCGCCGAACGGGCAGGCGTTCTGCCCAGACCCGTCGTATAAGCCTGACAATATTTTTCATAGCGCACCCAAAAACCCGAAAGAGACCGTATTACGGTGTTTTTCGGGTTTTTTTCTTGAATTCAATTCATTATCCCCTATAATGGCCAGATTCCAAAAAACCCTGTACTGAGAAATGGCACATGATTATCGAAACGAAAAATGGCAAACGTTTTGATACGGATAGCGACCTGACGGCCCCTGAAAGACACATCCTGCAAAAGCTGTTTGCGTGGGAAGCCATGTCTGAAAGCATATTGCAGTTTAGAGAAAAAAGGGAAAAGGCCCTGGAAGATGGCTGGAATGGTTCAGGCCCGGTCGCCGCAAGCCCGGCATTGAAAGCCATTTGCAAGGATTTGGAAAAGAAAGTAGCAGCGCGATTGCAGAAAACATAGCTGTAAGATTTTTCACTTTGAAATTTTCAGGTGAGAGACAGCCTTTGTCTTTTGAGGTTCCATGAAATCCGAATTCCCGGTTCTTCCCCAACCACCGGCAATAATGCCGGATCTTGAAACGGACCCGCAGGATGGCTCCGAACTCATTGCCGCCATTGTCGGTGGCGGAAACGCCTGCTATGAAATCCTGAAACAATACCGGGAAGGACGACTCGATCAAATGAACATGAAAATCATGGGTGTTTCAAGTCCCGACCCCCATGATGTGGGTTTTATCTATGCCAGGGAAATGGGCATTTTTACCACCGCTGACTACAAGGACCTCTATTCCATTGACGGTTTGAACCTGCTCATTGAACTGGCCGGGTCCGAGGAATTGACAAAAGAATTGCTTCGGACCAAACCCAGAGGCGTTGCCATTCTTGATCACAAGACCACCCGAATGCTCTGGATGGCTGAGGCTCATTTGCGGGAGGAGGAAAGAGCAAGGCAGCACACCCAGACGATTCTGGATTCTCTTCCTTACCGTCTCATGGTGGTCAATGAAGACATGACCATCAGTATGGTCAACAAAACATTCCTTAAGGAAAACGATCTCACCTACGAAGAAGCCCTCAAAAAGAAATGCCATAAAGTACGCTATCAGCGCCAGTGGCCCTGCTATGAAATGGGGGAGCGATGTTATCTCAACGAAGTGAAGAAAACAGGCCAAACCGTCAGCACGATCCTTGAGATTAAAACCGCATCAGGGGAATCCCGATTTGACGTTATTACGGTGGCACCCATATTTGATGACCGGGGAGAAGTTGTTCAGGTCCTTGAAGCTTCCCGGGATATCACCGAAAGAATCAGGCTGCAGCGGGAAGTTCAACAATCCAAAGTTTTTTTTCAGAATGTCATTCAAAGCTCAGTGGACGGAATCGTGGTGGTGGACACCGAAGGTCATGTGCTGATCTTTAACGAAGGCATGGAGCGACTGACCGGATATACGGGTGAGGAAATTATGAACGACGGCCATCTTAGCACTTTTTATGACATTGATATGGCCAAGGAAAACATGAAGAAAATGCGGAGCGATCAGTTTGGCCCCGTTGGTAAGTTGAACCCCACCACCATGAATATCCGAACAAAATCGGGTGAAGAAATCCCCGTCACGCTTTCCGCATCCATCATCAGAAGTGAAGGGAAAGAGATTGGGAGCGTCGGCGCATTTACCGATATGCGTGAAATTCTTCAGATGCGCAGAGAACTGGAAGAAGCGCATTTTCAGCTGGTTCAGTCTGAAAAAATCGCTTCGGTGGGGCGGATGGCCGCCGGTGTTGCCCATGAAATCAATAACCCACTGGCCGGCGTACTGATTTATGCGGAATTGCTCAAAGAAAATCTCAAGGACCAGACGGAAAATCTTGAAGACGTGGGCGAAATCATCAAACAGACCCTGCGTTGCAAAAAAATTGTTTCCGAGTTGCTGGAGTTCAGCCGTCAGTCCATTGGCAAAGAATCCGCCTTTGAACTGGAAAAACTCATTGACACCTGTTTAAATCTGCTGACCAAACAGGCTTCTTTTCAAAATATCAAAGTCGTTAAAGAAATAGAGCGCGGTATGCCCGCCATGCTGGGGGACATGGGACAATTGCAGCAGGTCTTTACAAACCTTTTCATTAACGCTTCCGATGCCATGGAAGGTGTGGGAAAGATACACATCAAAGCGAAGTATGTTTTCAATGAGTCAAAATTCATCATTCAGGTTTCCGACGAAGGTCCCGGCATACCCTTAGCCATGCGGGACAAAATATTTGACATCTTTTACACCACCAAACCGGTGGGTAAAGGCACCGGACTGGGACTCAGTATTTCGCAGAACATTATTAGCCTGCACGGCGGAAGCATTCGATTTGAGTGCCCTCAAGAGGGGGGAACCACTTTCACCATTGAACTGCCGTTGGAATCCGCCCAAAAAACAAAAGAAGAACCCCTTTTTATTGGACTGGATGAATAATGACTGAAAAAACAACCGTTCTGATAGTAGATGACGAAAAAGTGGTCCGCGATGGGTGCCGGCGCGTGCTCACGGGAAAAGGATACGAAATCTCTACCGCTGAAAATGGCCAGCAAGCGCTGGAAATTCTGGCGGCTCAGGAAATCGATATCCTTTTGCTTGATTTGAAAATGCCTGTGATGGGCGGCGAGGAAGTCCTCGAAAAAACACGCGATGTCTATCCCGACATCCCCGTCATCGTCATTACCGGCCACGGCACCGTGGACACTGCCGTGGAATGCATGAAAAAGGGTGCTTACGACTTCATTACCAAACCTTTCCAGATCGATCAATTCCTGATCACCGTTGAAAGGGCCGCCGACAAAAGACATCTGGAATTGAAAGCCAGGCAGTTCGAAGCGGAAAACATTCGAAACCTCTATGACCTGAATCTGGAGAAAAGCCGCATTAGAACCATCATCAATCGCATGGCCAACGGGGTGATGGTGACCAACCGCAACCTGGAAGTGGTGCTTCACAATCCGGCGCTCATGCGATTGATGGAGATAACCGAAAAGCCGAAAGCCCCTACGCCCATTTCTGAAATCATAAAAGACAAAGACCTGGTCGATACGCTCAAAAAGCTCTTGGGTGGGGAAGCACCTGAAGAGGAATCCATTTCTCAGGAAATCCACACGAAAAAGAATACCCTTCGCGCCCTCTCCGCACCGGCCATGGATCCGGACCGAGCCGTAGCCGGAACGGTGACCGTCCTTGAAGATATTACCGCATTTAAGCAACTGGACCAGATGAAGTCCGATTTCGTTAACATGGTGGCGCATGAGCTCCGAAGCCCACTAGTGGCCATTCGGCAGCTTAACAGCGTCCTGCTGGAAGGCCTGGCGGGACCCCTGGAAGAAAAACAGCAGGACTTTGTCAAAAGGGGCATGGCAAAAATCGATTCACTTTTGAACCTCATCAACGATCTTCTCGACATTGCCAAACTGGAAGCGGGAAAATTTGTACAGCACCAGGTGCCGACGGATGTCGGTAAAATCATCGAAGAAACCGTTGCACTCATGGAACCGAGGGCTCAAAAACAGGGCATCTTACTGACCCATTCCATTGAAACGCTGAAACCGGTGCAGGCGGACCCTAAAAGAATCGAAGAAATCTTCAGCAATCTCATCAGCAACGCCATCAACTATTCTCCCGAAGGAGGCCGTGTCACGGTCTCCGCCAAGGGCTTGGGTGAATACATGGAAATACGGGTTGAAGACACGGGAGTCGGCATCACCAAGAGGAACTGCCCAAAATTTTTGATAAATTCTATCGCGTCAAAAACCCCAAAACACGCCAGGTCATCGGAACGGGACTTGGGCTGGCGATCGTCAAAGGGGTTATAGATGCTCACCAGGGCTCCATCCATGTGGAGAGCGTCCCAGATGCGGGAACCACGTTTAAGGTATTACTACCGGTTATTGACACCAAGGATTCAAATTGAGCTGAAAAAAGAGCATTGAATGGCCCCTAGGGAAAAAATTGAACACGTGCTGATCGTCGATGATGAATCAGTGGTCCGAAAGGGGATCAACCGTGCCCTTGCCAACCGCCACATACAGGCCACAGAGGCAGCCAATGGAAAAGAGGCGCTGAATCTCCTTAATACCCGAAGCTTCGATCTGGTCCTTCTGGATATCAAAATGGAGGATATGAGCGGTGTTGAAATCCTTCAGCAAATCCGGCAAAAAAAACCTGAAACCAATGTGGTCATGATTACGGGGTATCCCACCATCTCAACAGCGGTCCGCTGTACAAAGCTGGGGGCGTTGGACTATTTGACCAAACCCTTCAGCCTGGATGATCTGGATGCAGCCCTGGGTAAGGTCCAGAGCCAAAAGACCGCAAAGAGAGATTCATCAAAACACATCGGGATTAAACAGGATTCACCCAAGCACCTTATTGTGGGCCAAAGTCCGCCCATGAAAAAGGTTTTCCAGAAAATCCAGAAGGTAGCCCCCACCGAGAGCTCTGTACTCATATCCGGAGAAAGCGGCACGGGAAAAGAACTGGTGGCACGCGCCATACATGCCAACAGCAACCGTAAGGAAATGAAGTTTGTGGCAGTAGACTGTTCCGCGCTGGTGGAAACGCTACTTGAAAGTGAACTTTTCGGTCATGTAAAGGGTTCATTTACCGGGGCCCATCAAACCAAACATGGCCTCTTCGAACTGGCCAACCATGGTACTTTCTTTTTTGATGAAATTGCCAACCTGAGCCTAAAAATTCAGGCCAAACTCCTGAGGGTCATCCAGGAGCGTGAATTCATGAAAGTCGGCGATCAACACCGCATAAAGCTGGATGTCCGCATCATTGCCGCTTCCAACACGCCGCTTTCAGAAGCCATCCAGAATGGCACTTTTCGCGAAGACCTTTTTTATCGGCTGAGTGTGGTACCACTGGAACTTCCACCCCTCAGACAACGGAAAGAGGATATTCCACTGTTAATTGAACATTTTTTGGAAAAATTGAGCCACAAAATGAAAAAACCGCCGCCAAAAATATCTCCCGAGGCGATTGGTGTTTTAGAGCAATACCCCTGGCCCGGCAATGTGAGAGAGCTGGAGCACGTCATCGAAAGGATCCTTATCCTAGAAGATACCGATATCATTCAAGAAAGAAATTTACCGTCTTACATTATCCAACAACAGGGAGACCTGCAGATTTTCCCGGAAGACCCCATCACCCTGGAAGAGCTGGAGAAGAAATACATTGCCTTCGTCCTTAAAAGGGCGGAAGGAAAAAAGATTGAAGCGGCCAGAATCCTGGGCATCAACCGCAAAACCCTTTCCGCCAAGATTAACAAATACGGGCTAAGAGGTTAATAATTCTATCGTAGAACCTTATGGCAACGTACAGTTCGTCATTTTCAGGCGGGGTTATGCAAATGTGGTAATGCTATCGCTAGAATTCAACATGGAACATTTGCCGTACAATCGTATTTGCCTCCGTTTTTCGTGTAGATCTCATTGGTCAGATGACCGTGCAAATTGCCAGGTTCCCGTTTCAGCAGATCCTCGGGGGGACAGCGTCTTCAATACCTTTCTTCCATCAAGGATGGCATCATAAAATTAGTCCGAGCATGTCATTTCTATGGCCAGACTGTGACCAGATATGTCAAATCAGTATGCTATGGTAACCGGAAGAAATCAACCTGATGACTGTCTTATCCGGCCACAAAACGGTTTTACAGCAATAATAATTGTCTGAATCGACGGTTAAACAAATGAAATACAACCCAGACGTTCACCATCGGCGATCCATCCGCCTTAAAGGGTATGATTATGCCCAGGTCGGCGCCTGTTTTCTGACCCTCTGCGCACACCATCGGGAACGTTTGTTCGGCGATATTGCGGAAGGCCGAATGCATTTAAATGCGGCGGGTGAAACCGCAGTTCGGTGCTGGCATGAGATTCCAGCCCATTTTCCGCATGTGCGATTGGATGCATTTGTGGTGATGCCCAACCATGTTCATGGGATATTGGGGATTGAGGATATCGGAAAGACCAATAGGGCGAAAGATTTTTCGCCCCTACCGCGCCGCACGACAATTCGGGAAACAAACGCAAAACAGCAGCCGCTCGGAACATCCAAAACCCTTGGTTCCGTCGTCCGTGGGTTTAAAATCGGCATGACCAAATGGATGCGGAAAAACACCTCGGTTTCTGAGGTCTGGCAACGAAATTACTGGGAACACGTTATTCGAGATGAATCCGAAATGAACCGCATTCGGGAATATATTGTCACCAATCCCTCAAAATGGGAAACGGATCGCCTGAACCCCTGCTGGAATGGCGATATCTGCACCCGTAGGGGTGAAAAATCTTTCGCCCCTGCCCACAACAACTCCACCATACGTGAATCAGAAGCCCAATACGCGGCTGGCCCATGGATGATATGAAAAAGACCTAAACGACCACAAAAAAAATCGTGATTCAAACCACCTTGCAGAGGAGCAGATAGCGCATTGATGAAAATTCAACCCCTTTTCAACGTGTCTTTTCTGGCCTCCAAATGGGAGTCGGAATATCAGACGTTCAAAGAAACGAAACAAGATGAGATATTGATCAAACGGCTTCAAAACTGGGCATCCAGATCCCAGTTGAAAGAAACCGCCGCGGAGGCCGCCCTTATTCAGGTGTTTTTCTGCGATATCTGGGGATACGCGCAGCAAGGCAAAAACGAGGATGGTTCCTATCAGTGCTTCCCGCAGTTTCCCATTGCCCGTGCGGGTCAAGGTGGCGGCACGGGCCAGGCAGACCTGGCCCTGGGGTATTTTGGTTTGTCCGGTGGCGAACTGAACATCCCCCAGGTACTGTGCGAATTCAAAGACATCAAATCCCACCTGGACGGAAAGCAGCACCGCAAAGGGAACGATCGTTCACCTGTACGGCAATGCATGGACTATCTTCGGGAAGCTCAGAACAGCCTGACGGGCAATGAACTGGTCTCACCTCAGTGGGGCATGGTGACGGACATGAACGAGTTTCGGCTGTACTGTCGAACAAAGGGCGATACTCAGTGTCAACGTTTTGCCATTTCACCTCGGTCCGCTGACGAAAAAGAATGCCTTCTGGAGAAATCCGAAGCGGGGGCTTTTTTGCGTTTTCTCTTTCAAAAGATGTTTCATCACACCTCCCTTCTGGCTGAACAGGGAGACCCTTACCTGAAGAAGCTCTTAAAGGACCAGCTCATCCATGAAACTGCCCTTGAAAAGGATTTCTACCTTGAATACCGGACTTATCGCGAATACCTCTACACGACCATGCTGGCAAGCAATCCGGATTTTAAGGGCACCCGCGGCAGCCTGGTGCGTCTGACCCAGCGGTTTCTGGATCGGTGCCTTTTTCTGTTCTTTTGTGAAGATATGGGAAAATCTTTGGATTTTCCCACCAACCTGTTGCGCGATATTTTGATCAACCACAGCAAAGACGCCTATTACAATCCGGACGACAATATCCCGTGGGAACGCCTCAAAAACCTTTTTGCGGTGATGGATCATGGCGGTAATTTCGGGAAGTTTTCCATCAACCGGTTTAACGGCGGTCTCTTTGGGTCCTTTTCGGAGCTGGAACAATTGAAGATTCCCGCAAAAGTCTTCTGCGCCAAAAACCAGGGTGCGGGCGGTATGGAGACACTGCTGAAACATCCGCTGACCCTGCTTTTTTTCACGGCCAAGTACAATTTCGGCATCAAGGACGCCGGACATGAGCGGATGATTGATCTGTATGCCCTCGGACGGATCTTTGAGCAGTCCATCACAGAGCTGGAAATCATGGAGGCCCAGGCTGAAGGAAAGCCCTCCATCAATCTGCTCACCAAACGAAAACGGGACGGGGTGTATTATACGCCGGAATGGGTGACGTCCTATATCGTTAAGGAGACTGTAGGCGCCTATCTGGAGTCATTGAAAAGAGATTTGGGGCTCGCCCTCTTAAAAAGGCCCGGTGAAGAGGATATTGCGCAGTATGGTGTTTTTCTTCGGGACAAAAGAAAAACCGCAAAAATTGCCGGTGGCTGGCTGGAGTCCATCAAAAAATACCGTTTCCAGCTCAATCGTATCAAAGTTGTGGACCCCGCCTGCGGCAGTGGTGCGTTTCTGATTCAGGCTCTGGAATACTTGAAACAGGAACACCAATGGGCCATTGAAGAATCGGTGCGCATTACCGGACAGGCGGAATTGTGGGATGTGGACCAGGTCATAAATGGCATTTTGGCCAATAATCTTTACGGCGTTGACATCAACCCGGAATCCGTTGAAATAGCGAAACTGGCCCTGTGGATGCACACGGCATCGCGGGGAAAACCCCTTTCGGACCTGGACCGCAACATCAGATGCGGCAACAGCCTGGTGAGTCCCGATTTCTATCAGGATCAACAGCAGGATCTGTTCGATGAGGCCCAAAAAGAGCAAATCAACACCTTTGACTGGAAAGCCGCCTTTCCGGAAGTCTGGAATACCGGTGGATTTCACTGTGTCATCGGCAACCCACCCTACGTGAAGCTTCAGCATTTCAGGCGCATTCAAAGTGAAGTGGCCGAATATCTAACGAACGCCGTGCGCGAGAACGGCTCCCCCCTTTATGAAGGCGCTCAAACCGGAAACTTCGATTTGTACCTGCTTTTCATTGAAAAGGGCCTTGAACTGCTCCGGCCCGATGGCCGCATGGGCTACATTGCCCCCAACCTGTGGATGATGAATGAATACGGCCGGGGCCTCCGTAAAAAACTCAAACGCACAAGGCAACTGGATCGATGGGTGGATTTCAAGAGTTTCCAGGTTTTTCATGAGGCGATTACGTATACGGCTTTGCAGTTTTTCAGGGGGAGTGCGGTTGATGCGGTCAGATGTGTTTTTCTGCCGGAGGGGGATATTTCACGGGTTGATTGGAATACCCCCGACGCGAACATCCCATGGCAGGACATGCTGGAAAACGAAACATGGGTTCCATTGCCGGATACAGAGCTAAATCTGATCAACCGATTAAAGGCGGAGTGCTCGACGCTTTCTGATTGCAGCACCGGAATAACAGTAGGCATTCAAACCAGTGCTGATCATATTTACCATCTTACACGAATTGGGCCGAACCGGTATCGCAACAAGGACGGCACTGAGGTTGAAATCGAAGACGGAATCATGCATTCCCTGGTTTCCGGCCCGGAAGCCAAACGATATCAGGAACCGGTTACTGATACATTTTTGCTTTTTCCCTATTGTCTAGCCGAGAAGCGCCCGAAATTGTTTACCCAGAGTCAAATGGCCGCCAAGTTTCCGCATGCATGGAAGTATCTTAAGGCCCATGAAACAGCTCTAAGAAAAAGAGAAAAGGGTAAAATGGATCAAGACAACAAATGGTGGGCATACAACTATCCAAAAAATCTGGATAAACAAGAATTGCCAAAGCTTTGCGTTGCTCAGACTGTTCCAAATCTTCGCCTTTTCTATGACCACTCAGGCAATTATTATTTCAATAATGTTCGAGTAAACGGCATTCTTCCTTATTCAATCCCCGATGGTTGGTTTCTTCTGGGTGTTATGGATGCACCAGTTGCCGACTTCGTATTCAAGCGTATAGCAAAGCCTAAGGAAGGAGGCTATTATGAGGCGAACAAACAATTCATCGCTCCACTTCCCATCCCAAGAGCCACAGAGGAGGAAAAATCGGAAGTTGCTGAACTGGCAAAACGCCTCCAGCAACTGCACACCCAACGGCGCGATCTGGTCTTGAAATGCAATAAAAGACTCAACAGCACCCAGACACAACCGGATAAGCGAAGCGATACCTGGCTGTGGGCAGACGTGGGAACCGTTGCATCATGGAAGAAATCACCGGAGGCCCCCAAAGGGCTCAAGGGCGCGGAGCTAACCGCCTGGGCAAAAGACATGGCGGCGGCCAGGCGGCAGGTTTATTATGAAGAATGGGATGCAAGGCTGCATCCCAGCGTATCCATCACCGTGAAAAACAGCGATGATGAGCTTCAATTAAAAATCGGTGATGTTGTGGTTCTTGAACTTTTTGACGAACCCGACACCTTTTTTATCGCGGCCCAATGGCGCTTGGTCACCCGCGATTTGAACATCACGGAAAAATTCAAAGCCAAGAAACTGGTTTCAAAACTCCTGGCATTGCTAAAAACCGATCATCCGGCGCTCAAGGAACGGATTATAACCCTTGATGCTGAAATCACTGACCTAGACAAACGAATTGCAGTCGCTGAAAGAGAAATGAATGACATGGTCTACAGTCTTTACGGCCTCACGGATGAGGAAATCTCCGTTGTGGAATCAGGTTGATTCGTGTTTTCTTTATTTTCTGCACTGAGATGATTATGGGTTACCCAAACAGAAGGGCGAAAGATTTTTCGCCCCTACAATTCCCACGAGGGCACCGGAACCAAACCTAAGAAACCGGTCGCGAGTAATATGAAAACCGTTTATTTTATCGTCTATATTTTTAAATTTCGGAACCTTCCAATGGATGCGGAAAAGAATGCGCATTTCCGGGGTAGCAACGGAATTTCCTGGAACAGATCATTGACGATGAATCCGAAATCAACCGTATTCGAGAATATATTGCCATCCATCCGGACCAGAGGAAAACAGACCTGCCGGATCAACATTTGAATCTGCAAAGGCGCACTTGTACCACAACCAGAACTCCTGGCAATGCCATGAATGACCTGGGAGATACCGGGAATGAGCCAAAACAAAAAACAGTACTATGGTTCTTGCCTACTTGCTGTTTGACCTGTAAACTGCCCGTAAGAGTCATAGGCGCAAGGGGGGGCGTTGTGCCGAAAAGAGGTGCTTTAAGAATGACAATCCGCATTTATCACCAGGTATTTGCATTCAAAGGAGGACCGAACAATGGAAAATCAAACCCGGATTCATCAACAGGACCTGATTAAAGAAATCAAGGCGATCCCTTCGGAACATTTCCCGGATCTATTGAAAATCATAAGGATTTTTCGACAAACTGCTTTGCTCAACTCACGGTCTCGGAACGGAAGGAGCAGACCACATGGCCAGTACCCATTAAGAGGGATTCCATTTACATACATTGATCCCACAGACCCGGTGGGTGTTGATGATTGGGAAGCGCTGCAATGATTATTCTCGACACGCATATCTGGGTTAAATGGGTCCTCGACGAAACGCAATTACCTGACGTCATCCGTGAAAAGATTTACGAAAATGAATCTGTTGGATTGGGTGTGAGTGCCATATCCTGCTGGGAAGTGGCGAAGTTGGTGGAACTTAAAAGGCTCACGTTCAACATGAATATTTTGGAATGGCTGGAACAGGCGCTTATTTATCCTGGCATTCAACTGATTGAACTTTCTCCACATATCGCGGTTGAATCAACCCAACTTCCAGGTGAGTTTCACCGTGATCCGGCGGATCAAATCATAGTAGCAACCGCACGAATTTACAATTGCCCTTTGTTGACCTCGGACAAAAAGATTCTCAATTACGAGCATGTGAAACGGTTGAGATAAGGCTCTGAGCCAATAATTCTCATTTTGAAACGATAAGCGCTTGTGGGAGCGGCTTCCAGCCGCGAAAAATCGTGGCGAGACACCGCTCTCGCAGATTTTACACCACATCAACGTCCATAATTATAATTGCTGGCCGAAATTTGAAGGCCTTGATATTCTGTTACGCAACGTTTAGAGTGGATTATTCTTTAAGAGTCCTCTATTAAAGCAGGTTGAAGCCCAAGCAGAGGGTTCATCTGAAAAGCCTGTTGATGGGCTAAGCGGTACAAAATCATGCATACAATTGAATCCATACTGAACCGTTACGATTTTACCGACCAGGATGAGGCCATTCTTCGGGAAATGGCTGAATTATTCCTACCGGTACAGGACCGCTTTGCGGATGACTTTTATCGCTACCTCAAGAATGATGACCACACCGCTTCCTACTTTCGAACCGATGCCGCCATCGAGAGACGCAAGGAAACCATCCTTTGGTGGCTAAACGTAATTTTAACGTCCAAGTACGACAGCAGATTTTTGGTAAAGCTGGTCCGCATCGGAAAAACTCATGTCAAAATTGGCCTTGACGGCCATTATGTCAATGCCGCCATGGGTTTTATTCGTCGATATTTCCAGGAACATTTAAACCAGGCGGTTTCAGAGCCCTCCAGGCGAGAAATGATGATCGAGACCCTGGACAAGGCCCTGGACATCAGCCTGGATATTATGACCAGTTCCTACCGGGAGGCGGAACTGAAGAAAGTCTTCATTTCTCAGCGCGTGGAATTGTGGATCGTCAAATGGGCAGAAAAGTTGATGCACGGACTGAATCTGATCCTAATGATCGGTCTGGTGGCCATGGCCATAGGCGTCACCCTCCTGTTGGCTTCGGACATCTTCTATGCCTTGACGGTGAAACTGGAACAGGGCGTGATCAAAGCCCTGGGTTCGCTCCTCATTTTGTGGATGATGATCGAGCTTCTTCACACCCAGGTNCAGCAGCTCAAGGGGGGCAAATTCCATGTGCGTATTTTTGTGGATTTGGCCATGGTGGCCTTTATTCGGAAAGTTTTCGTGGCCACCATTGATGAAAAAGACGCCGTCTCCTTCGGTTTGCTGTTGGGCGGTCTCCTCGTGCTTGGCCTGATCTATTTCCTGATCGGCCGCTCTGAAAAGAATTCTGTCTAGGAGGTTGTCCGAGAACAGCAATTTTGTTCAAAATTAAGGAATACCTGAAAGAAATAACCGCAGGCATATCCTTAATATTCCGATTCAATTCGCTGTCTTCTCGCGTAGCACGTATCAAAATCTACGCCTGAAGCCCCAGTGATTACTTCAATGCTCACCGGTGGAACTCCCATACGGATGACCTTGTCTGAATCAAGAAACAAATCCGGCTCATCGCGGATTAGCGTGAAAACCGTTACCTTATCAACTATTGGATTGAGATCAAGAGTGATCGAAACAAATCAGCCTCGAACCTAGAAACAACCGTCATTCCTGCGAAAGCAGGAATCCAGATGCCTCAGAAAACCTGGATTCCGGGTCAAGCCCGGAATGACGATTAGCGCTTTTCACGCAAGAATCACGCTAATCCGCGATGAGCCGGTAATTTAAGAAGAAGGGCAAATTCACAAAAAAATACGGTACGGTCTTATAATGGGGTCCTACCACCATCAAAAGGCAGACAATCAAAGAGGCAAAAAGCCCTCTTGATTGATAGACGTCTAAAACTGAATGACCGAAGGGGAAGATTCGACCGGGCCAAGGGTTGAAACAATATTCGTTGGCAAGATTGCCTTGAATTCTGAAGCATTTCAGTCTCACCTTGAATCATTTCTTATTCAAAAGCCCAAATATCGTGAACCCAGAAAAACTTGTAACATCGTTCAAATCAGAGAGTTTGACCGAACTTTGAAATTGATTCCCTCAAGAACAGCATCCTGCCGGCGCTTTTGGAAGAGATGGTGGAAAGCACCGTTTTCAGGGCCTGGGTTCCGGGATGCTCCACTGGCGAAGAAGTCTATTCCCTGGCCATCGTGCTGCGGGAACTTCTGGCCGATTCGAAGTAAGAGGTCCTGGGGTAATGCGATAAAGGCGCTTAACCCCAAATCTGCCAAAGCTCTCGCTTTGAGAGGTTTTGGATGAGAAATAAAAAGAGACGACTTTTTGAACTCACCCGTCGCACCCGATTGCCCTCTCATCGCAGGTGGAAGGGTCGGAACCCTGCATGCAAAGGGTTTTGAAATAAGTGCACATCTCGTGGTCCGTCACGATGTCCTCCAGGTTTGAAACACCGTAGGCAACGATAGCCGCGTTTATGGCGACCGGCTCACAATTGAAGTCCTTGAAATCGGGAAGATCCGGCAGCGTAACCCCAAACGTTATCGGGTGGTCTCCACTGACGTGCGCGTACATGAGGTCCGTGCAGTCGAGGCCAAGCGGCGGCAGTTTCGGAACAAGGTCATTCGTGTTGACAACCCGCCAGCTCACGCGGTCCGCACCGTACTCCCCTTGGTAGGTGCTTACGAAATCACTGTCTCCCACCGCGGGTTCCGCGAAATTATACATAAACAGGTTTGCAATGGATAAATTCTGAGAGAGATCGGGGAAGGCGGTAACCGCCAGCGCCCCTCCCATGCTGTGCCCGGTGACATAAAGGTTGTCATAATTACCGGTCCCAACAAGCTCGTCCAGCTTGCTGAAAACAGTGGCCCGTATGGGGTTGGTATCGGTCCCCATGTATTTGTTCAGGAATCCCTGCGACACCTTTCCGCCATCGGGAACCAGGGTATAGGAGACCTGAGTATCCAGGATGTCGGTAAGCGCATCCGCGATATTGGCCGTCCCCCTGAAGGCCAGGTATATATTCCTCCCCTCGGTGGCGATGAACCCAATCGGCACTACGCTTGTGTCATCATTGCATGTGGGGTTAATGGCGCTGTCAACACCTTCATAAATCACCTCCTCCAGTTGAAATGGTGCCGGCACGGTAATCGCTTCCTTGCCGGTATCGATACACTGTTTCAGCTGTTCATATGCGACCAGGCTCAGTTCTCCAAGCGTAATCGCGGTTCCGAGATTGAACTCCCCTCCGGGTGCTGGTGCGGGACTGGTGCTGTCGGTGCTGCCGCTGCACCCGATTGTCAGCCCGGAAAAAACGGTCAGTAAAAGAAAAAATTTCAGGATTCTGTCTGTTCTCATGGTGTTCTCGCTTCCGTGTTTGTGGTTTGCTACATAACCGTATAATCAGGCTTTCGATCATACGCTTCACCAAAAAAGTGTATGATATCACAAAAAAACGGAACACAAGCGAAAAGGTAGCAGAGGAAAGTTTAATGAAAAAGGTGTAACATAATGGCCGGGAAGAAAAGGACGAAAGCAACCGCCGGTAAAAAAGAGTTTGAAAAAATGCCCGCCGGGAAGACCTCATTCAAAAAAGCGCTCTGGACAAGAAACGAAAGATCAGTAGGGTGAAAAGAAGTCTGCATGGCAATAAGTTCAAAAGACTCTATGGGAAAATGTATGACGCATTGTGAAAAAAACTCACAACATAATGACCTCCCTTGAACATCAAATTCCTGAAAATTTTCGACGAATTATTTACATTCCAAAGAGCTTGTGCCAAAATTATTTAAACATCGGCAGTCGATAAAGGAGGTCATGCCATGCCGAAGACCCATAAAGCCATTGTGTTAGACCAGGTTCTTTCAAATCTATTGAAGATGGCGGAAAGGCTGGAACATGCTTCCGCGGAATTCTATTTTGAGGCCTCAAAACATGTCTCCGATGGGCAGGTCTCCGGCAAACTTCAAGGTCTTGCCTTAAAAGAGCTTGAACACAAGGACTTTATTTCGGGTCTCGAAATAAATTTCAAAGATAAGCTTGACCGGCCGCTAGGGGAAGTTGCGGAAAACGCCATTTCAAATTATGTAAAAGCTTTTGAAAATTCAAAGGTTTTTGATTTTGATTATATTTTAAATCAAAAATTTATGGGATATGAAAGTGTTGAAGCCATTGTTGACTTTGCCTTGACATTTGAAAAAGACAGTATCGTCTTTTATTCAGGATTTGCAGTTATCGTCGAAGATGAAGCTCTGGAACGTTTACTGAAAGAGATTATTCGTGAAGAGTTCAATCACATCGCTGATTTGAGCGGTATCGAGTATTTCTGAAGACCCCATGTCCTCTATTTATTTTCGGATCATAAGGGCCTAAATAACTTGACGGCCCTTCATCGATGATGATAATGCCGCGATCAGCACGCTTAGATGCTCCCGGCGTATTGCATCACATCGTGATCCGCGGGATAGAGCGTCGAAAGATATTTTTGGATACCGGCGACCGTGACGATTTTCTCGAACGTTTGTCCATCATCCTG
>JGI10211J34971_10000244_pt1 | contig 43154 bp, 36 predicted proteins | sample Etolagsediment_FD_34971 | JGI IMG/M metagenome (IMG submission 34971) | reverse complement strand
TTTTAAAGATTTTAAATGAACATTAGCAGAGTGTTCTAATGCNGANACTAATATTTTCATGATCCACCATCCNCGTGAGTTTGAAAGCTATCATCATATCGTTGTTTTAAATCGTCATCTTTATATTCATAAAGAAAAGTTGTAAGATTATCTATATCCTCATCACTGAGACCGACCGCAAACGCTATCATCATATCTTGCTGTTGATTATCTGAGATTTTATCACGAAAACGCTTCATTTTGTATGTTAAATAACCCTTTGCCCTGTTAGCAAGATAAGGATATCTATGTAAACCCTCAGCTTTATTGCCGTGACAACTATAACATCCTTTTTGCATATAAAGAACTTTACCCTTTTCATAAGGGGTTTTGGCTTCTAAAAAAGAGTATATTAAAAAAAGTAAAATGAAAAAACGCAAATATAAGCCTTAATTTATTATAATAACATCATTATATCAAAGGTGGTCTGAAATGGTTATATCAAATGCAATTATTTGTGATATAAATGGTGAGAGAGAGGCGGATATTCGCATAGAAAATGGGATTATTACCGAGATTGGTAACTCTTTAAATAGTGATGAAATCACAAATGCTAATGGTGCATATTTTATACCATCTTTAGTTGATATGAATGTAAGATTAATTGATTCAGCACTCAATTCTAAAAATATTAAAGCTATTTCAAATGAAGCGGTAAAAGGTGGCATTGGGCATATAATATTAAATGCAGACTCTATACCTGCTATTGATAATGAGATTGTATTAGAATTTGCTCAAAATTCTTTAAATAATTTAGAGGGTGCAGATATTGATTTAATGTTAAATACACTTCAAGAAGATGCCACTTTAAGCAATATTGCCATATTGCTTAAACGCGGTGCGATAGCTCCATATATGAGTACGATTGCTAAAAATAATGTAGCTATAAAAATAGCTGAATATGTGCAAATGTATGGGGTGACTCTTTTTTGTAAGGCGGAAGATAACTCTTTAATCAATAGTGGTGTTATGCTTGATGGAGATGTGAGTTCAAAGTTAGGATTAGCTGGTATACCAGATTTAAGTGAAGTACTTCATGTTTCCCGTATGATAGAACTTGCAAGACACTTTAAAATTAAAATACTTTTTAAATCAATCGCATCACCGCGCTCAATCTCTCTTATATCTAAAGCAAAAGAGGATGGTGTTGATGTCTCTTGTGAAGTTTCTATTCATCATCTTGTTTGTTCAGATGAGTACTGTGCAGATTTTAATACATCTGCAAAATTAGATCCACCTTTGGCTTGTGCAAGTGATGTAGAGTTACTGCAAAAAGCGCTTAAAAATCATCAAATTGACTGCTTAACAACTCTACATCAACCTTCATCTGTCGTAAACAAAGAGGTTGCGTTTTATGATGCAGCATATGGATGTGAGGCTATTGATAATGCTTTGCCTCTCTACTACTCTAAGCTTGTCAAGAGTGGATTGATAAGTATGAGCGACCTAATAAAATTAACTGTTGCTAATCCATCAAAAAGCATCGGTATAAAGGCAGGTGTTATTGAAGTTGGTCAGGAAGTAAACGCAGTTCTTTTTTATCAAAACGCAAGAACTCTTGTAAAAAACTCACACTCTCTTTATAATAATGAAGAGTTATCAGGCAGAGTTGCTATGAGTTTTAAGGGCGATAAAATAACTATTTTATAGTTCGCCCTTTGGCTCGCCAAAGTAGTAGCCTTGAAACTCGTCAACTCCTAAGGCTTTACATATTTCATATATCTCTTGAGAGTGGACAAACTCTGCTATAATTTTCATGTCAAGGTTGTTTGCAAAAGCAATAATTGTTTTAACAATCTGGTATGCATTTCTATCTTGATTGATATTTCTAATAAGTGAACCATCTATTTTAATATAGTCTGGTTTAATTTTCATCATATAAGAGAAGTTTGAATAACCTGTACCAAAATCATCAATAGCTATCTTGGCACCGAGATTTTTAATATTTTGTATAAACTCTTCTATCTCAATTAAATTATATAAGTCATCTGATTCTACTAGCTCAAATACAGCTCTGTGAGGTTCTTTACATTTACTGAGTAAATCAGTTATGAGTTTGATTGTATTTTTGTTGAGGATATCTTTAGAAGTGATATTGATAGAAAAAGATTTACTGCTCTCTTTAAATTTTGCAAATGTTTTTTGAATAACAACTTTTGTAATATTGTCATAGTGTTTAGTTTTTTTTGCAATATCAAGGAAAAAATATGGTGATAATATCTCTTCGCCATCTTGCATTCTAACCAATGCTTCATATTTATTTATATTTTTATCTCTGTCGACAATAGGTTGATAATAAACTATAATATCATCATTAAGGAGAGCCTGAGTAACTTTATTGATAATTTTTATATTGTTGAGATGCATATCTGCTGTATTTTCTTTCTCACTGTAAACAACAAACTCCTGTCTATTTATTTTTGCTTGAGTAAGAGCCATATCAGCCTTTTTAAGTCTTTCATGTTCATCAACACATATTCCGGCATAAACATTTAAATTAATATGTATATTTTTGTCTTCAAAGTTGAAAGTTGTCTCTTCAATATCATTTATAATATCTGATATAAGTTCTTCAAATTTTGTTTTAGAAATAGTGTCATTGCTATTTATAATTACAAATTCATCATTCCCAATTCTATAGGCCAATAAACTATACTCTTCAATGTACTTTTTGAAATTGAATGCTAATTCTTGAAGTATAAAGTTGCCGGTTTCAAAGCCAAATACATCGTTAATCTCCTTAAAAGCTCTAATATTAAATATAGCAACAAAAGCACTTTTATTTTTGTTTAACTCTTCAAATAATGCATTTCGATTTGCTAAAGATGTTAACTCATCACTATAAAGTTTCTCTATAAGTTGCTGCGTTTTTTCTTTGTTTTCATCTGTTAAAACCTTGTATCGCTTTTCTAATTCTAATCCCATTGCAACAATATTATTTTCAAGTTCTATCAAAGTTGTATCATCTGCTTTAGAGTGCTTAGGTAAATTGTAAAGTTTTATAAAGTCTCTGTTTTTAATATTGTTTGTGATGTTCTTAATATAGTTAATTTGTTTAAAAAGTACCTTGGTGCGTTTTCTCGCAAGAAAAACGATGAGTATTACTGTAAGTAAAACAATGATAAAATCTTTTATGACAGTTACTATAAACCTATCTTTAAATTCTTCTAATTGAGTAATTGTGCATAGATAGCCCATTAACTCTTTATTGAAATCAATAATTGGGTAAGTGAAGAGTATATAGTTTTTGTCTGCTATCTCTATATTTTGTATATCTTTTGAATAGTCTATATTTTTAATATTCTCTATTGATACATTGACAGTTTTGTTTGCAAGAATATAATCACCCACTAACTCTTTATCTTGAATAAAGTTCTTATAATATTTTGTCATTAAAGAATTTGTTGATTGCTTGGTATAAATTAAAAATGCGTCATGCTTAGTTTTTTCTTTTATAGCTTCTGGTACCCAATCGATTTTTTTACCTAATGACAAACCACCAAGCATTGTACCATCTGTATCTATGATAGGAAGAGTTGCTCTATACCCAGCATAGGTTTTACACATAAGTGCATGAGTACTAGACTTAAAGGATGATGTTATCCACGCTATATCTGTCCGTACACTAGCGACATCAGCACCTATGGATTTGAAGTTGGAAAAGTTTACAAAAGATTCAGCAGGAGGTTTAAAAAAATGTATTTCATATGTTAATTTTTTTTCTTTTACACTCTCCCATATAGGCGCTATATGTTCTTGAATTAGTTTAGGATTGTTTTTTTTATATCCTTCTATTACATAATCATCTTTAGATAAAACTGTTGCTAGTATTAATATATTTTTGGCTTGAGCATCTTTTAAGTTGCTAAAGAAAAGTTTATCTCTTTCGTAAGCTTCATTTTTGGCTTTTTCAAAACCAATAAAGTATGAAAAAGACTCATTGATTATAAAAAAAAGTAAAGCAAATATGGCAATTGATAATAAGAATAAGTTATTTGATTTTTTCATTAAGTCTCGTTTTAAAAGATGTTTTATAGTACTCTTTTAGCATAAAATTCTTTCTTAAATGCAGCAAATTTATCCTCTAAAATAGCTTCTCTTACTTCTCTCATAAGATTTAGATAATAAAACAAGTTGTGAATTGTAGCTAATCTGAAGTATGTGATTTCACGAGAACGAAATAGATGGTTTAAGTAAGCTCGTGAATATGTTTGACAAGTTGGACATTGACATTCCGGATCTATTGGTAGTTCGTCTTCTTTAAATTTTGCACCTTTGATATTAATACGACCAAATGATGTAAAAAGAGTTCCATTTCTTGCGTTTCTAGTAGGCATAACACAGTCAAACATATCAACACCGCGTTCAATATTTTCTATTAAGTCTTCAGGAGTTCCAACTCCCATAAGGTATCTTGGCTTATCTTTTGGCATATATTGGACTGTATGCTCAACAGTGTCATACATCTCATTATTTAACTCCCCAACTGAAAGCCCGCCAATTGCAAATCCATCATAATCCATCGCACAGAGTTCAGTCGCACTTTTAGTGCGAAAAGCTTTGTCTGTCCCACCTTGAATAATCGCAAAAATATTTTGATCACAACAGATTCCTTTTTTTTGTTGTGAGCGGAAATAATCTATAGATTCTTGTGCCCAAGCGGTAGTTCTCTCAATAGAGAGTTTGATACGCTCTTGTGTGGCAGGAAGAGCAACTAAGTCATCTAAAATCATCATGATGTCTGAACCTAAGTTTGTCTGAATATCAATAACTTTTTTTGGAGTGAAAAAATGCTTTGAGCCATCTATATGAGAGCGAAATTCTATTCCGTTTTCTTTTGGTTTTGAAATATCACTTAATGAAAAAGCCTGAAATCCGCCACTATCTGTTAAAAAACTTTTTGGATATTTTGTAAAATTATGGAGTTTACCCATTTTTGCAACAGTTTCATCTCCGGGACGAAGATACATATGATATGTATTTGCTAAAATTATTTCAGCTCCAAGGGTATGTAAAACGTCATCCATGTCGAGTGCTTTAACACTTCCAAGTGTTCCAACAGGCATAAATACCGGAGTTTGAATAGTTGAATGGGCTGTTTTGATTGTAGCGGCACGAGCATTACCACTTGTAGCGTTTAAAGTAAATTCCATATTTGTATCCTAAAATGTATAATTTTTTTGTAATTATATCATCTTGATATCAGGAGTGTTGGTTAAGCTTTTATATATTTAGATATAATAGGTTATAAAACGCGTAATAAGGAGTTTGTGTGAAGTTTATTTTATTTTTTTTAATGCTTTTTACAACTCTTGCAGCGACAGAAGAAGTAAGTGTTCAGCTTACTTGGAAGCATCAATTTCAATTTGCTGGTTTCTATGTAGCCAAGGAGATGGGTTATTACAAAGATGTTGGACTTGATGTTGAGATTAAAGAATATGTAAGTGGTATGGATGTTGTTGAAGATGTTTTAGATAAAAAAGCCACCTATGGGGTAGGTAAATCACCTCTACTTGTAGCTAGAAGCAAAAACAAGCCTGTAGTTATGTTGGGGGCAATTTTTCAGCATTCACCATCTGTTTTAATAACAACAAATCAAACTATTTTAGAACCTTCAGATTTGGCATATAAAAAACTTATGATAACGGCAAATGAACTTCAATCTGCTCCCATTACAACTATACTCTTATCGCATGGTGTTTCTGTTGATATGCTAGAAATTATTCCACACTCTTTTGATTATACGGATTTAGTAAATAAAAAAGTGGATGCTATGGCTTGTTACATTTCAAATGAGCCCTATTATTTAGAAAAAAGTAAAACGCCTTATAAAATATTTAATCCAAAAGAGTATGGTTTTGATTTTTATGGTGATATTCTCTTCACATCAGAAGATGAAATAAAAAATAATGAAGAGAGGGTAAGACTATTTTATAAGGCAACAAGAAAAGCTTGGATATACGCTTTTAATAATATAGAAAAAACTGCAAAACTTATTTTTGAAAAGTANAACACACAAAATAAATCTTTAGAGAGTCTGATTTATGAGGGTAAAGTTTTAAAAAAATTGGCATTTGTAAAAAATATTCCGTTTGGACATTTAAGTAAAACTAAACTTAAAGAGATTACTAGAATATACCAGCTCGTAGGTGTGTTGGGAACTAAGTACCCTGTAGATAATTTTATTGATCCACTAAATCTTAATAAAGAAGAAGTGAAAATAGGTGTTTTATCTAAACGCGGTGATGAGATTACACTTCAACGCTGGAAAGCATTTTCACAATATCTCAATAAGAAGCTTGAAATTTATGATTTTACTATTGTTTCATTATCTTTTGATTCAATAGAAGAGAGTGTAGCTCAACAAAAAGTTGATTTTCTTATAACGAATCCTTTAAATTATGTTCAGTTTGAAAAAAAATATGGAATTTCTAGAGTTGCTACTCTTCTAAGTCAAGGGAAGAATTCAAAATCTGTATTAGATAGATTTGGTGGAGTTATATTTACTAAAGCAGATAATAACAAGATAAATTCTCTGAATGATCTAAAAGGTTTGTCTTTTGGTGCTGTCAATAAAAATTCGCTTGGTGGCTGGGCAGCAGGGTATGAATTACTTAAAGATAATGATATTCAAAAAAGAGATATAGAATTAGAGTACTTTAATACCCATGATAATGTAGTGAAAAATGTATTTGAAAAAAAAGTGGATGTTGGAATTGTAAGGACTGATACTCTTGAGAGAATGCAAAAAGAGGGGAGTATTCAACTTTCTGATTTTAAAATTATAAATAAACTTACATATGAGGATTTTCCTTATTTAGTGAGTACAAAACTTTATCCAGAATGGCCTTTTTCTAAACTCAAACACACTAATGAATATTTATCAAAAAGAGTTGTTTCAGTGCTTTTGGGAATTGATATTATTGAAAATTCCCAGATAAGTAAAGTTGGTACATGGACTGTTCCTCTTGATTATTCAAGTATACATACCTTGTTAAAAAAACTCAAAATTTCTCCATATGATACCTTGGATATAGATGTTTTTGATATATTTGAGAAGTATAAATATGAAATGTACATACTCTCTTTTATAATCTTATTTTTAGTGTTTAAAGTTTTATATAATTTTCGTGTGTCTCATTATCAGAATGCTTACAATGCACAACTCAAAGCGGATGTTGCAGAGAGAACTAAAGAGTTAAAAGAAGCAAATGAAAGATTGGAAGTATTCGCTAATAAGGACTCTCTTACTGGGATTTTCAATAGAGGATACTTTGAAAATGCGGCTAGAAAGTATTTTGATATGGCTAAAAGAAATAAAACGCAGTTAGAAATGTTGACTATAGATTTAGATTATTTTAAAACTATAAATGATACTTATGGACATAAGGCTGGGGATGAAGTATTAAAAAAGTTTACAAAAGTTGTTTCTAAATATTTAAGAGCTAGTGATATTTTTGGTCGTATTGGTGGTGAGGAGTTTTCTATAGTTTTGCAAAATACAAGTCTAGATGGAGCTGTTTTGTTTGCAAAACGTATTTGTAAAGCAGTGGAAGATATGGAAGTAATATATGAAGATAAAATAATTAAAACGACTATTAGTGTGGGAATAGCCTCTCTTTCTCCTGAACATGATTTAACTCAGTTGATGCTTGAATCAGACAAAGCACTTTATAAAGCAAAAGAAGAAGGACGTAACAGGGTTTGTGTTATTTAAGTCCTTTTATAGTAAAATCCAAAAATAATTTTCAATAAAGGTGTATTGATGGCAACTATCGGTATGAGTGATATCAAAAAAAATGTTCGTCTAGTTGTAGGCGAAGTACCATATAAAGTGGTAGAGTTTCAACATGTAAAACCAGGTAAAGGTGCAGCGTTTGTTCGTATGAAAATGAAAAGTTTTCTAAACGGCAAAGTGGTTGAAAAAACTGTTCATGCAGGTGATAAGTTTGAAGTACCTGTTATCGATTATAAAACTATGCAGTATCTTTATGATGATGGTGATATGTATCAGTTTATGGATAATGACACTTATGATCAGCTGGGTCTTTCATATGAGCAGTGTGATGATGCTTCTAAATGGTTCAAAGACGGAATCAATGTTGATATTATTTTTTACAAAGGTGAAGCTATTTCCGTACAAGCTCCTGAAACTATGGAACTAATAATTACAGAAACTCCTCCAAACTTTAAAGGTGACACTTCAAGTGGAAGTAAAAAACCTGCAACGCTTGAAACTGGGGCAGTTGTTCAAGTTCCTTACCATGTTTTAGAAGGTGATCTAATCAAAGTAAACACTGTTGATTGTGAGTACTTAGAAAAAGTTAAATAAATCTATTTCAACATGAAAGCTATGTTGAAATAGATTAAGAAAAATCTACTATAATCACTATAATTATTTAATGGAATTTTCTAAACAATTAGCAAGTGGATTCCAAACTAAGTTTAGGGTGGCATTAACTCCTGTCATACCAAACTTGGTTTTGGATCTAGTTCATAATTAATTAGAAAGTTTACTACTTTTTAAGGTAATTATTTTGAGTGCACAACCTTTCACACACTTACATCTCCATACAGAATATTCACTACTTGATGGTGCAAATAAACTTACAAATTTAGTCTCACGTGTTAAAGAACTTGGCATGACTTCCGTGGCAATGACAGATCATGGCAATATGTTTGGTGCTATTGACTTTTACAAACAGATGGTTGAAGCCGGAATTAAACCAATAATTGGCATGGAAGGATATATCCATAACGGTCTTACTCTTGATGACAAAAGTACTAAACAGCGTTTTCATATCTGTCTTTTTGCTAAAAATAAAAAAGGTTATGAAAACCTTATGTATCTTTCTTCTAAAGCTTATATTGAAGGAATGTATTATTTTCCGCGTATCAATAAAAAGGAGCTTCGTGAACATTCAGAAGGACTTATTTGTACTTCTGCATGTCTTCAAGGTGAAGTAAACTGGCACCTCAATCTTGCTAATGATAGAAATGTAAAAAATGGTGCCTTAGGATATGAGGGTGCTATAGCAGTTGCACGTGAATATCAAGATATTTTTGGAGAGGATTTCTATCTTGAACTTATGCGTCATGGTATTGGTGACCAACTTTTTATTGATGATCAGATTTTAAAAATTTCTCGTGAAACAGGTATTAAAATAGTTGCGACAAACGATACTCACTACACTTATCCAAATGATGCACAGTATCATGAAGCGTTTATGTGTATTGGAATGAATAAACTCTATGACGATCCAAATCGTATGCGTCACTCTGTTCATGAATTTTATATTAAAAGTCCAGAGCAAATGGCTAGACTCTTTGCAGATATTCCAGAAGCGATTACTCATACACAAGAAATCGTCAATAAAATAGAAGATTTTGTGCCAATTGTGAAAACTCCAACACCTCCAAATTTTAAATTTACAAAAGAGTATGCTGCTAAAGAGGGCCTCGATATAGACCATGAAGATGATGCTCCTCTTTCTGAAAATGCAAGTGAAGATGAGAAAAAACTTCATATGCTAGCTGCAGATAAAAATGATGCTGAATATTTTGTTGTTAAATGTGAAGAAGGCCTTAAAGAGAGACTGAAAATAGTACCAGAAGAACGTCATGAAGAGTATAAAGAGAGATTGAAATTTGAGATGGATATTATTAACTCAATGAAGTTTCCGGGTTATATGATGATTGTTTGGGATTTTGTGAAAGAGGCAAAACGCTTGGGTATAGCTGTCGGCCCTGGACGTGGTTCTGCAGCGGGAAGTCTTGTTGCTTTTTCGTTGGAAATAACTGATATAGACCCTATGAAATACGATTTACTCTTTGAGCGTTTTTTAAATCCTGAACGTGTAAGTATGCCCGATATTGATATGGATTTTATGCAAGCTCGTCGTGGTGAAGTTATAGATTATGTAGTTGAAAAATATGGTCGTAATCAAGTAGCCCAAATTATTACTTTTGGTTCACTCTTAGCAAAGGGAGTTATCCGTGATGTTGCCCGCGTTTTAGATATGCCGCTCAGTCAAGCCGATAAAATGGCAAAGCTTATTCCTGATGAACTAGGAATTACTTTAAATGGTAAAAGTAAAAATGGTGAATTTAAAGATGGCGCTTTTCAAAAAGAACCAAAGATACAAGAGCTTATAAACGAAGATGCCAATGCAAAGCGTGTTTGGGAATTTGCAAAAAAGCTTGAAGGACTCAAGCGTAACTCAGGTATTCATGCTGCTGGCGTAGTTATCTCAAATGAAGAGCTTTGGAAAAAAACACCTATCTATAAACCATCTGGTGAAAATACTTTTGTTACTCAGTATTCACTTAACTATATGGAAGATATTGATTTAATCAAATTTGACTTTCTTGGCTTAAAGACACTCGATGTTATTCAAAACGCAACAAAACTCATTAAACGCAGATATGACATAGATGTAGATTGGCATAAAATTGATGAAAATGATGCAAAAGTATATAGTACAATTCAAACAGGTGAAACGGTAGGAATGTTCCAAATAGAATCTTCTGGTATGCAAGATTTGAATCGTCGTTTAAAACCTTCAAATTTTGAGGATTTAATCGCCGTTTTGGCTCTGTATAGACCAGGACCAATGGAATCAGGAATGCTTGATAACTTTATTGAAAGAAAGCACGGAAGAAAAAAAATATTCTATCCTTTTGAAGAGGTTAGTTTTGACCTTCTAAAAGATACGCTTGGTCCAACATACGGTATGATTGTTTATCAAGAACAGGTTATGCAGATTGTTCAGATTATTGGTGGTATGAGTCTTGGTGGTGCAGATATTGTTCGTCGTGCTATGGGTAAGAAAAAAGTTGAAGAGATGGAAAAATACAATCGACTTTTCTCTGAAGGTGCACAAAAACTTGGACTAGACTATGGTCTTGCGAGTGATTTGTTTAAACTTATTGAAAAATTTGCGGGTTATGGTTTTAATAAATCTCACTCGGCAGCATATGCCATGGTTACTTTTCAAACAGCATGGTTAAAAACATACTATCCAAATGAGTTTATGGCAGCACTCTTAACATCTGATAAGGACAATACAGAAAAAGTTGTTCGTTATATTGATGAAGTTAAGCGTATGGGAATAGAACTCGGGCCACCTGATATTTGTGACTCTCAATTGGAGTTTTCGGCAATAACAAAAGATGAAAAAGATATAGTACTTTTTGGTCTAGGTGGAATCAAAGGTGTAGGTGAAGCAGCCATACATGCTATGCTTGAAGAGAGAGAAATCAACGGAGATTACCTCTCTTGGCAAGATTTTGTCAACAGAATTGAACCTAGTAAGGTGAACAAACGTGTTATAGAAGCGATTATAAAGTCTGGTGGATTTGATAGGTTTGGATACTCACGTAAATCTTTACTAGATCAGATTGAGCTTATAATTGAGACTGCAAAAAAAGCGAGTGAAGCGAAAAAAAATGTCGTTGGAAGTTTGTTTGGTGATGATTCTGAAATAACAACTGTAAAGCTTGAGCTTAGAAACTCTGAAGAGTATGGACTCAAAGAAATTTTAGAGTTTGAAAAAGATACTTTAGGTTTTTATGTTTCCGGTCATCCTATGGATGATTATCGTGCGGAAATGGATGAACTCAGTTATACACTCTCATCAGAACTTGAGAGTGTGAAAGATGGTTCACAAGCTATTTTTATTGGAAAAGTAGAAGAGGTTATAAAAAAAATAAGTAAAAAAGGAAATCAGTTTGGTATTGTGAACCTTATGGATTTTCATGGAAATATTGAAATAATGCTTTTTTCAGATAAGTTAGAAAGCCTCGCAGATATGAATCAAAACGAACCTATTGCGTTTAAAGGAAGAGTTACCCATACGGATTTTGGTCCTCGAATTAGTATTAGTAAAATTATGACACTCAAAGAGGCAAAGAAAGAGACCAAAAAAGTTAAAAAAGAGATTCAAGAAAAACCACCAGAACCTATAAATCTGGCTGTTAGACTGGACAACGATAGTAACGTATTAGAAATATTATATTCCATAATCCAACAAAACCGAGGAAATAGGCCTTTAACAATCACAGTGGTCTCTAAACTTCATAACGTAGTTATAGATTCAACGATTAGAGTTGATAGTAAAATTATTACAGCTCTTGATGGCAACAAAGATATAGATATAATAGGACAGTAAATGAACAAACAAGATTTTAACGAAGGACTTTTAGGTTTTTTAGACGCGTCACCTACACCTTTTCATGCAACACAAAATATGTCAATGATGTTTGAAAACGCAGGATTTATAAAACTTGAAGAAAATGAGAAATGGAACTTAGAGCAAGGAGGAAAATATTATGTGACTCGTAATGATTCTTCTGTAATTGCGTTTACCTATCCACAAAGTAAAAGTTACACCATGATAGGTGCACATACAGATTCTCCAAATCTAAAACTAAAGCCGAATCCAGTTATTAAAGAGCATGGTGTTGTCAAGTTTGGAGTTGAACCATATGGTGGACTTCTTCTTAACCCTTGGTTTGATAGAGATTTATCTTTAGCAGGTCGCGTGTCATATCTTGATTCTAATGATGTTATACAAGATGTTTTGATTAATGTTAAAAAAGCTATAGCAACTGTGCCCTCTTTAGCCATTCATCTTGATGAAAATGCCAACCAAGACAGAACTGTAAACAAACAGACTGACATCTCTCCTGTTTTAACAACTAATAGTGATTTTGAATTTGAAGAGTTTTTAAAATGGCAACTTTCAAAACAGGATATTTTGGATGTCAAAGAGTTGTATGCAAATGAACTAAGTTTTTATGATACACAAAAAGCTGCATTTGTAGGTTTACATGACGATTTTATTTCTAGTGCAAGAGTAGATAATCTTCTGAGTTGTTATGTTGGTATGTTGAGTGTTTGTAGTGTTATAGCTGACAAACCTGTACTTTTTATAGCTAGCGACCATGAAGAAGTTGGTAGTGATTCAACAAGTGGAGCAGGTGGTTCTTTCTTAGAAAATACACTTCGTAGAATGTTTAGTAATTATGAAGATTATATACAGATGATTAGAAGTTCAATTTTAATCTCGGCTGATAATGCACATGCCGTTCACCCTAATTACCCATCAAAACATGATAAAGAGCATGCACCAAAAATAAATGCAGGTGTGGTAATAAAAGTGAACGCAAATCAGAGATATGCTTCAAATTCAAAAACAATTTCTAAGTTTATGAATATAGCTTCTTTAATGGGAGAAAAAACTCAGAACTTTGTAGCACGAAGTGATATGGGATGTGGTTCTACTATAGGGCCAATTACAGCTGCTAGACTGGGGATAGATACTTTAGATGTAGGACTTCCAACACTGGCTATGCACTCTGTACGGGAGCTTGCAGGAAGTGATGATGCACATTCTCTTTATAAGATTTTGATTGGATTTACTAAATAATGTCTACTGTAACACCAGAAGAGCTTAACCTTTTAATAGAACAGACTTATAAGGTTGAAAATGAGTTTAATGAGCTTAAATCTTCTTACGCACATCTTCAAGATACCGTTGAAAAAGTGGTTGAATTTCTGCCAAACGCAATTTGGATTTTAAATGATGACAACACTGTTTTTTTACAAAATTCTAGAGCTAGAGAATTATGGGAATTACTGACACTTTTAGAGTGTCATAATGATGATTATGAAGTTAAGTTTGAAGACTCTTCTTACTTAGTAAAAAGTTCTTCTTATAAAGATAAGATTATGTTGAGTGTTACAGATATTACAGAGCAAAAACGCAAAGAGAATCTAGCAACCATGGGGCAAATGGCAGCACATCTTTCACATGAAATCCGCAATCCTATAGGTTCTATTTCACTTTTAAGCTCCACTCTCAAAAAAAGAGTAATTGCTGAAAATATACCTATAGTTGAAGAGATACAAAAGTCTGTTAGTCGCATAGACAGAATAATCAAAGCGACCTTGATGTTTTCCAAAGGTGTGGAAGCAAATAAAGAAAAATTCAAATGGAATGATCTCAAAGAGTCTATAGATATGTCCATAGGCTATTATGCTTATTCAAAAACAATAGAGTTTATTTTTCCTACAGAAAATTTTACAATAAACGCAGATAAAGACTTGCTTGAAATGTTGTTTTCAAATTTTATAATAAACGCAATTGACGCCATAGAGTTAGATGATGAAGAAGAGGGTGTCATTGAAGTAGTTTATGAACCAACTAGGAAATTTCATATTTTTAAAATATATGATAGTGGAGTAGAGATTGAAAATAAACAAGAGTTGTTTAAAGCCTTTAAAAGCACTAAAGTCAAAGGAAATGGTTTAGGTTTAGTCCTATCTCAGCAGATTGCACAAGCGCATGAAGGTTCTGTCTCTTTAGTGGATTCACAGAGAAAATGTTTTGAGATTAAACTACCTATTTAGGAATGTCTTTTGCTTTTATCGGTAAAATAAAAGGACAATTTATGGTAATGTCTCACAAAAATATTGTTTCACTTTTAGACTTTGTTAAGATAGATAGTTTTTATGTTGTCTGTCATTTTAAGTGTAAAGTTACAAACAAAAGTGTTATATCAGCAGTTGCCTTCGAACCTTATGCTGGTAAAATTGAAATAACATTTAAAGATATGTTATTTCACCCAATAGATTCTTGGAATAGATATTATCATACGCCAATAACTATTTATGGCAATGATTGTCATGAGACGATTATCTTAAAGGCTTTTAAGAAAGTTGCAAATAATTTTACATGGAATGAACAAGAAAAGAAATATATACATATTTAGAGGAAAAGATGATGAGAAATAAAATTCAATACAGCGAGATATTCAATGTCCAGTCATAACAAAGAGTTAGTACAAATTCCATATGCAACACTTGAATTTTACAAGTATGAAGAAGATGGCTTAATCATTTATGAATTTGATGCAACAGAGTGTCAACCTCCAGAACCAATGGTAAACACACTAAATGCTCTTAAAATGCTAAAAGATAAAAACGAGAGAGTAGTAGGTCTTTTTTTTCATGAACCAACACCTTTGTATAACAAGATTTCAGATCTGATTTCTTATGATGCTAAAGAGCTTGAAAATGGAGATTTTAAAATAACATTTAAACTCAAATAATTTCTTTTCCATATCTTTGAGATAAATTTTTTAGTAAACTAATTACTATTGTAGAAATATATAAGGGAAATAGTAGTTTAGATATTACAAAAAAATAGTATTAACAATAATTTAACACCAGAAGCATATAATACAGTTATCTCGAATAAGGTAAGAAATTATGAAATATAGAAAAATGTTTGATACGTTTGAAAAAATAATAGTTAAAGATGAGTTAGCAAAGTTTTTAGGTGTAAATGATGATGGTGTAATTGAATTTTCATATATAGACATTGTGAAGAGTGCTGGACATAGTTGCGGAACTGTTGCGGGTGCGTATATTATTGCTCTAGAAGGTTTAAAAGCACTTTATAAAGATGAACTTCCTAAACGCGGTGAAATAAAAGTTGAACTTAAAAAAGCACCAAGAGAAGAGAATGCTGGAGTTGTTGGTGCTGTACTTTCAAATATTACAGGTGCGAGTCTTGATTATGGTTTTGGCGGTATTCCTACTGGAAAATTCAACAGAAGAGATACGCTGTTTTTTGAAGTAAAAATGCAAGAAGATGTCCGTTTGACACGCTTGGATACAAATGAGAGTGTTTCAATCAACTTCAGACCGGGAAAAGTAGTCAATCCCATGGCTATCTTGATGAGTGCCATCTCTCCTGATGCGAAACAAGAAGATAAAGATAGTTTTGCAGATCGTTTTCAAGAGATGGTGCATACTCTTTTTAATAATATTGATACAATCATAGAGATTTCAACTTCGTCTAAAAAGTAATAATGTAAAAATCATTTTGTGGACATTTAAAGGTGACCCTTATTAATAAAATTTATAATTTTTAGACAATGGTATGTTATAATCTACTTATACTATTATAAGGGTTTCCATTTGAACAATCTTACTATCAGTCAAAAAATCCACATTCCATTAATCTTTTCCATATTAATTGGTCTTGCTGTTATTGTGGTGAACTATTTTTACTCTATTGAAGAGATGAAAAGTGATACTTATAAGCTTGAAGATCATTCACTCCGTACTGTGTATAAAGAAGCTATTACAGGAAAATATAGCATTGGACTTACAAATGCAATTAATATTTCAAAAAACTATAATGTCATAAATGCCTTAAGAGAAAATGATAGAACAATAGCTATTAATGGCTTAGAATCAATCTCTAAAGATTTTAAAGAAAATACAAAATATAAAAATATAAAAATTCATATTCATGATGCAAATGTACATAGCTTTTTAAGAGCTTGGAAACCAGAAAAAAATGGCGATGATTTAAGCGCTTTTAGAAAAACCATAGTCAATGTTAAGTCTACAAAAAAACCTCTTGTTGCAGTAGAATTAGGTCGTGCTGGTTTAGTTTTACGTGGATTGGCTCCAGTTATCGATAATGGAGAGTATTTAGGATCTGTAGAATTTATGCAGGGATTGAATTCTATAGTTAAAAGTGCCAGAGAAGGTCATGGATATGAGATGGCTATAGTTATGAAAAACAGTTATCTTTCAACTGCTACAGCATTAAAATCTGCTCCTCAAATTGGTGAATATACTTTAGCTGTCAACGAAAGTGTTGTAGATAAAGCATTTATGAATGATTTAAAAAACATAGATATATCAAAAGTTGATACTTATCAGGTCACTGATAAGTACTTTGTAATCTCTGAACCGATAGTTGATTTTTCTAATAATATAGTCGGATATGCTCTTTCTGGAGATAAGATATCAAATGTAAATAGCGTCATATCAAAATCTGAAGACTCTCTTTTAAGACAAGTTTATATTATGGCGTTTTTAGATTTATTTATTTTGGTCTTTTTAGCGGTTGTTATCAAAGTGGCAGTATCGGCACCAGTGATTCATCTTGATGAAGTAGCAAAAGAGTTGGCGCAGGGTGATGCTGATTTATCCAAGAGATTACCTGTTTCATCAAATGATGAATTAGGTAAAGCCCTTACAAGTTTAAATGTCTTTTTAGATAAGGTTGAGGCATTAGCCAAAACTGAAAAAGATGAAGCTATTAGAGCCGAAGAAGCGGCTAAAGAGATTAAAAAACGTATGGATGAAAGTACTCTTCATCTCTCACTTGCTGATAGTATGATTTCTGGGGCAATTGATAATGCGAGTAATCTCAGAGACAGCATGAAAAAAAATGTTGAAAATGTAGAAGCAGTTAATAAGCTAAATGAAGAGACTTCTAATGTAATCAACAGAGTGACCTCTTCTACAGATGAAGTTATCTCAACTATATCAAGCATAACAGAGATGATTAGTGAGAGTAGAGCTTCTTCCGAAGAATTAGGTTTAAACGTTGAAGATATCTTTAATATTATCTCTTTAATCAAGGATATATCAGATCAAACTAACTTACTTGCTTTAAACGCAGCAATCGAAGCTGCAAGGGCTGGTGAACATGGTCGTGGATTTGCTGTTGTTGCTGATGAAGTTAGAAAACTTGCGGAGAGAACACAAAAAGCAACAAGTGAAGTAGAAGCAAATATAAGTGTGTTAAAACAAAACTCTACTAGTATGGCAGAAAATAGTGAAAGCATAGAAAGATATGCAATCTCTTCACAAGAACAACTAGATGAATTTAAAAGTGTACTTTCAGAATTGATATCAAATGCCGATAAAATTAAACAAGACAATACAATTATCGGACATGAACTGTTCTCAAATATGGCAAAATTAGATCATGTTGTCTTTAAAAATCATTCATACGCAGCAGTCTTTGATGGCAAAGCAATAGGTGATCTGAGTGGACATACAAATTGTAATTTTGGACAATGGTACAGCAAAGAAGGAAAAGAAGAATTTGGAAGAAGTCGTACGTATGACTCAATTCTTGCTCCACATAAAGTTGTTCATGATAATATGGCAAAAGTTATGGTTCTTTTGGAAAAAAATGGACTTGCAGATGCTGCTGAGATATTAGAACTCTTTAAAAGTGTGGAAATATCTTCTGCCGAGATGTTTGCACTTTTGGATAATATGGTGGAATAAAGGGGTAGGTGTATGTCACGTGTTTTAATTCTTTCAGGTGCTGGAATTAGTGCAGAATCAGGAATATCTACTTTTAGAGATAGTGATGGTCTTTGGGAGAAACATCGTGTTGAAGATGTATGTAGTGCAGGCTGTTTAGATACAAACGCTAATCTAACAAAAGCCTTTTATGATGCCAGACGTAAAGATTTAGAGCATAAGCAGCCCAACTATGCTCATAAAGTTATAGTAGAACTGAAGCATACCTATCCAGATGATATAGCTGTGCTTACTCAAAATGTAGATGACTTGTTTGAAAAAGCAGGCATGATGAGTAATGAGATAGTTCATTTACATGGTTTCTTAAAAGAACTTCGATGCAGAAATTGTGAAGAAATTTTTAAGATAGGATATAAAAAACAAGATGAATATTTTAATTCACAGTGTCCTGAATGTGGAGGTGAGTTAAGACCAAACATAGTTTTTTTTGGTGAAGCTGCTCCTCAATATACAAAGTTAACGCAAGCTCTCAACGAATGTGAACTCATAGTGATAATTGGAACAAGTGGTAATGTTTTGGATGTTACGTATTTTGCTCAGCTTACTAAGTTATCAATTTTAAACAATTTAGAACCTAGCCAAGCGATAGATGATAGCTACTTTAGTAAGGTGTTTTACTCTAAGGCTACTGAGACTATAGGTGAAATTTCTGAGTATATAGAAGATTTTTTAAACAAATAAAAAATTTAACTTTACATTAGTTTATTTCTACTAAAATTACCCTTTTAATCAAGGGATTTATCTATGAAACAATTTTTATCAATTGTCAGTTCTATGAAAACTATGACGATACTAATGCTTATCTTTGCTTTTGCAATTGGATATGCTACATTTATCGAAAATGATTATGGCACTGTAACTGCAAAAGCAGATATATATAACGCTAGATGGTTTGAAGTTTTGTTAGGTTTGTTGGCAATCAATTTACTACTTAATATTGAGAAGTATAAGATGTATACTCTTAAAAAAGCACCAATGTTTATCTTTCATACTGCATTTATAGTAATCTTAATTGGTGCGGCAATCACCCGTTATGTAGGATATGAAGGTACTATGCATATACGAGAAGGCGAGAGCTCCTCTACAATGTTGAGTTCCGATACTTACTTCGACGTAGATGCGAAAGTAGGTGAAAAAACAGTATCAACTTCACAAAGTTTATTTCTTTCTAAAAGGACAACTAATAATGTTTCTTCATCTTTAACTATTGATGGCAAAAAAGTAAATGTTAATTTAGTAGAGTATATTCCAGATGCTATAGAGACTGCAGTTACAGATAAAGATGGTAAACCTTACGCCTCTATGATGATTACAGGAAATGGTAAAGGTGAACCTATAACATTAGGTGAAGGTGAATTTTTTGAAAGTGACAACTTTGTACTGGATTTTAACTCTGGTAAAAGTTTTGATAAAAAAGTAATTTCACTATTTGTAGAAAATGACGAATTTTTTATGAACTATGATGTAACACTCAGTTTTTTAAAAATGGACACAAGTGTGAATGGAACCTTAGATGCAAATACAAAAGAGCCATTTACAACAAGAACTCTTTTTAGTTTTGCCGGTGGTGGTTTTGTTCTTCGTGAATTTTTACCACATGCTTCAAAAAAAATTGTCTCAGATCCAAGTGCTTCACCACAACAACCAGGTTATGATGCATTTAGATTTAATATAGATGTTGCTGGAACTTCTAAAGAAGTGTTGATATATGGAAAAATAGGAAGATTGGCAAAAGAGTACCATAATGAAATTAATGGGGTAGATGTGCATCTCTCTTATGGCTCAAAAATGTTGCAACTTCCTTTTGAGATACACTTAAAAGATTTTCAACTTGACCGTTATCCTGGTTCAATGTCTCCTGCTTCTTATGCGAGTGAAGTTGTTTTAGTGGATAAAGAGCAAAAGATTGAAAAACCATATAGGATTTTTATGAATAATATTTTAGAACATCGTGGATATAGATTTTTTCAAGCCTCATATGATAAGGATGAAAAAGGAACTGTCCTTTCTGTTAACAATGATCCTGGAACATTGCCATCTTATATAGGTTATTTTCTTTTGGCTTTAGGTATGTTTTGGTCACTTTTTTCTAAAAAACATAGATTTGCCAAACTTGCAGCTAGAGCTAAGAAAGCTGGTGAAGATAAAGCTTTAGGCACTCTTTTAGCATTAGGTTTAGCGTTTAGTGTTAGCCCGTCATATTCAGCAGAATTAGACTCCACTATTAAAACTGTTTTAGCATTTGATAAAACCCATGCAGATAAATTTGGTGAACTGATAGTTCAAGATAGTGGTGGTAGAATGAAACCTATGGATACACTCTCAACAGAGATATTAGCTAAAATTCATAGAGGTTCAAGTCTTACAGTTGGGGATGTGAAATTGACTCCAAATCAGGTTGTTCTAGGAATGATGGTAAGACCAGACTCTTATCGTGATGTTAAAATAATCAGAACAAAAGATGAAGAAATTAACAAATTAATTGGTGCAAAAGCTGATGCTAAATATGCATCATTTGGTCAGTTTTTTGAAGACCCAATAAATATGAGAGGTTATAAACTTGGTGAAATTGTTGAAGCTGCTACAAGAAAAGAGGCAAAACATAGAAATCAGTTAGATAAAGCTGCACTTACTATTGATGAACGAGTAAATATTTCATATATGGTTTATACAGGCTCTGTAATTAGAATATGGCCAAAACCAAATGATTTAAATAATAAATGGCTAGCCACTATAGAAGCGCTTCAAACTTTTGAATCTTCTGATGCTACTAAACTTAGAGAAATTGCTGTACTTTATTTTACTGCAATTGACAAGGCTTTAACTGATGGTAATTGGAGTAAAAGTAACGAAGCATTAACTCAAATTGTTAAGTATCAGCAGTTTTATGGAGGCGAGGTTTATCCAAATGAAAATAAAGTAAAAGCTGAAATGTTTTACAATCATGCATATATATTTGAAACACTTTACCCTCTCTATTTGTTAGTTGGTTTCATACTTTTAATTCTTAGTTTTGTGAAAATTCTAAAACCAAAATTTAATATTGGAATTTTTACAAAAGCAACTCTATTTCTTTTAATACTGTTTTTCTTGGCACATACTTTTGGTTTAGCACTGAGATGGTATATTTCAGGACATGCTCCTTGGTCGAATGGATATGAGTCCATGATTTATATTGGTTGGGCAACAGTTTTAGCTGGTTTTATCTTCTCAAAAAGATCACCAATGACAATGGCTTCAACGGGAATTTTAACAGGTCTGATTCTATTTGTAGCGCATTTAAACTGGATGAATCCACAGGTTACTAACTTAGTGCCAGTTCTTAACTCTTATTGGTTAAGTATTCATGTTTCTATGATTACTGCTAGTTATGGTTTCTTAGGTCTTGGAGCGCTTCTTGGGTTTATTACTTTAATACTTTTCATTCTTAAAACGCAATCAAATGAGAGACAAATTTCACTCTCTATAAAAGAGTTAAACGCAATTAATGAAATGTCTTTAATGGTTGGTTTAGTGCTTCTTACAATAGGAAACTTTTTAGGTGGTGTTTGGGCAAATGAGTCTTGGGGTAGATATTGGGGATGGGATCCAAAAGAGACGTGGGCTCTTGTAACTATTTTAGTCTATGCAGTTGTAGTTCATTTAAGATTTATTAAATCTTTATATAGTGAATTTAACTTTAGTGTTATTTCACTTCTCTCGTTTACGTCTGTAATTATGACTTATTTTGGAGTTAACTACTATCTTGCAGGTCTTCACTCTTATGCAAAAGGTGATCCTGTTCCAATTCCTGACTTTGTGCCAGTCAGTTATGCAATTATATTTTTGATTATTGCATTGGCATTTAGAAATAGAAAGATAGTTTAGGAAGCAGACTTGGAGTTTAAAGGATTTTCTAAAAAGGCATTGCCTTTTTTAAGCTCTATACGAATAAATAACAATAAAGAGTGGTTCGAGTCTCATAGAAGTGAATATGAAGAACTCATTCTCAATCCATCTCGTGCTTTTGTTGTGGAGATGGGTGAACACCTTCAAGCTCTTGAACCTACTATAAACGCAATACCAAAAATAAATAAATCACTCTACAGAATCTATAGAGATACTCGTAGAATGGGTGCAAATAAAGAACCAATTAAACATAGAATAGGTGTGATTTTTTGGCAGGGCAATAACAAAAGAATGCAAAGTTCATCTTTTTATATGCATTTTTCTCCAGATGAACTGATGGTTGCAACCGGTGTTAGATGGTTTGAAAAACCTATGTTAGATGCTTATAGAAATTATATTAAAGATGAGTCTAAGAGAGTTGAGTTAGATGGCATACTAGCTTCTATTAGAGCCAAAGGATATACTCACTTAGAAAAAGGTTATAAACGATATCCAAGAGACTTTAATGCCGATATGCCAAGCGCAGATTTAAGTCTTTACAAGGGAATGGCTACATTTAAAATTCTTGACCCGCACTTAATTGAGAATGGCAAAGAGTTAATAGATACGCTTTATAAGATATATGAAGATATGCTTGCATTACAACAGTATATGTATGAAGTCAGTTTGAGAGTTAAAGAGGATTAAACGTGAGTAAAGAAGCAGTGGTGTTATTAAATATGGGTGGGCCTAACAATCTTGAAGAGGTTGAAATGTTTTTAAAAAATATGTTTAATGATAAAAATATTTTAACTATGAAAAGTAATCTCTTACGAAAATTTGTAGGAGGGATGATTACATTTTCTCGTACAGAGAGTTCTCAAGAGATATATAGAGAACTTGGTGGAAAATCCCCTATAGTTGGGCATACAAAAAACCTAGTTTCTAAATTGCAAACGAGACTTGGAGAAAATGTTATAGTTGATTTTGCTATGAGATATACACCTCCTTTTTCTCCAGAAGTTATAAAAAGATTAAACGCAGAAGATGTGAAAAAAATCTACTTAATTCCTCTTTATCCTCAGTACTCTACAACTACAACTAAATCATCATTAGAAGATTTCGAAGAGAATTATCATGACGCTGAAGGTGAGGCTGTATTAGTTGAAATAAAACATTTTTTTGAAAATAAGTCCTATAACAAATCAATTATTGAAAGTATACAAAATAAGATGGGCAGTGATAATTTTAACGATTTTGATTTGATTTTTTCAGCACATGGACTTCCTCAAAAAATAATAGATGCTGGTGATGTATATGAAAAACATATAAACAGGCACGTTACAATTTTAAGAGATATGTTGGAAAAAGAGGGTATGAACTTTCATGAAACTCATTTGGCATATCAGTCAAAAGTTGGTCCAATGGAGTGGTTAAAACCATCTTTAGAAGATAAACTAAAAACTGTTAGAAACAGAGGCGTGATTATTTTCCCTATTGCTTTTACAATAGATAATTCTGAAACTGATTTTGAACTTGAAATAGAGTATAGAGAAATTGCAGAAGAGCTTGGTTTTAAAGAGTACCGTGTTTGTAGATGTCCAAATGATAGTGATTCTTTCGTTGATGCACTTCAAGAAATATATGAAAAGATGAAGTAGGTTAAAGTGAAAGTTGTTATCTTTGATATGGATGGGACACTTTTAGATTCACAAAAAGATATAACCATATCAATCAATTATGTTCGAGAAAAAAATCATAAGCTTCCTCCCTTAACTGAGGCTTTTATAGTAGAAGCTATAAATATGGAAGTGAGAAATCTTCCTAAGCTTTTTTATGAAACTGATATCTATCACAACAGTGATAAAGAAATATTTGAAGCGCATTATTTTGATCAATGTATTCAAAATCCATATCTTTATGAGGGTGTAGAAGATACACTCAAGAAGCTTTTAGATACTGGAGTTAAACTATCGGTTGCTACAAATGCACCCACTCAATTTGCACAAAGAATGTTAACTCACTTAAACGTTGCAGATATGTTTGATGTAATAATTGGGGCGGATAAAGTAAGAGAATCAAAGCCAAGTCCAGAGATGTTAGAGAAGATTTTGCATCACTATAACTTTGATAAAAAAATGCACAAAGCATGGATGATTGGTGATAATTCAAAAGATATGCTAAGTGCAAAAAATGCTGGTATTAGTTCTGTATTCGCTACATGGGGCTTTTCCCCCGATTCTAATTATGAGAAGCTAATAAAACATCCAAAAGAGATTTTAGAGATAGTTTTATAAAAATTTATGATAAAATATCTCAATATTAAGATATGGGATAAATGATGTTTGATATCGACTTACTTATAGCCTTCTCTTTGATGGCACTTCTTTTTTTAAGACAAATTTCTATCTTAAAACAGCCAAATAAAATTGATTATTCTCCGTTGATGATAGGTATAGGAGCTATAAGCTCAGTGGTACATTTTATTTTGCATCCTGATACTACTGATGTTATTCTTCTTTTAAGAGAATCTTTCATTCCTCTTCTTGTTTCTCTTCTATTATATGTAATTATGAATATAATGCATCAAACGCAAGAATCACAAAACGCAAGAACAAAAGATGAATTTGCAAAAATATTAGTAAGTGAGATTAGTGGGCTGAAAGAGTTCATGTCGGAACTTCAAAATAAAATGAGTCTTTCTCAACATGAAGATATAAAAGTTCAAGAAGAAGTACGTAAAAAGTTTCAAGAAGATATTAAAGCACTTGATATTATTAAAGAGAACCAAACAAAGTTTTTAAACAAGTTTGATGAGATGGATACTTGGCACAACAATGTATCAAAAGAGTTTGAACATTTTGCAGACGTTCAGATGCCTGAACTAGATAATGTAATACATAAACATATAGATATTCTTAGAGTTGCAGAACAAGATCACTATAATCAATTAAAATTGATATTAAATAAGGCCGTAGAGAGTAGATGTGATATTTCTGATGAATTAGACGAGTTAAAAAATAATCTAGAAAGTATGAAACATGTTTCAGATGATATTGCTAAGGCTATTACCAAACATACTCTTCAACAACTTTCAGGTGTTACTAAAGCGTTTGAAAACCAGATAATAGCACTCAAATCTCATGCAGAAAGTGTTAAAACTTCACTTCATGAAGGTGATTCTACTTTGGCAAATATTAGAGCTAAAAGTGAGATGATTATGAAACAAATGATGCTTTCAGGAAATAAGATGGATGAATTAGAAGAGCAGAACAGTGGACTTCACGATATCTACTCAACTGCGAAAGAGTTTATGAATGATATGGAAAAAATTAAAGCTGATTATGTTAAATCACAATCACAATTAGAACAAATATCGCATGAAATGTCTTTATCAAAAGATGAACAAGTAAATTCAATGAAAGCTCAAATAGATTTACTCGGTAAAGAATTGACACAAAAGATTGATAACTCTTTAGAAAAACTCCATGAACATTACCACATAGCAGAAGAAGATATAACCAAGAGTGTACAAATTTTAACTAAAAAAGCACAACTTAAAAGTGGTTACACAGAACTAGATAGCTAATAGTATTAATATAGGATATATAATTACTCCTAAATATGGAAGAAGCTTGTTTATTGGTGTTAAAAGTGCTAAGGATAATTCTTGAGAAATCTCACGTTTAATAAATACTTGTTCAATAAGAAGTATTTTTGTTGCTATATCTAATGTTTTAACAAATAGTAATATGAGTGAAGATGTAGAGTAATTTGTGAGCAACACAAAGCCTATAGAAAAGTAAAAAGTGGGATGCATTATTAAAAAAAGAAATATACTCTTGCTATAATGTTTATGCATTCGAATAAGCATACCCATTATATTTGGTGCTTTTTGCCAACTTATCTCAAATATCTCAAGAATCACAAATAGCAGTATGTAATTTAAAATCACTTCATCAATCATTTTTTACTTTTTATATCTAATTTTCTAGATTGTAACACAGAAGATGTTAATCTGCTCTCATTTTAAGCTAAATATATAAAATCATACACGTAAGTTTAATACGAATATATTGAGATTTTTCAGATATTGTTTTTTACTTTACGCATAAAATTATTTAAGATTTTATTACTTATGTTGCAACTGTTTACATTGTTTAAAAGTTTATCCACATTCAAACCTATTTTGTTTAATGCATCTTCCTAGTTTATTATATACTATGTATAAGAAAAGTAAAAATTATTATAGTTTGGATTATAAAATGACCTTAGTAATTAAAAGTAAATATTATGAAGATATTAAAAAAGCTGTTGATTTTTTTGATGAAAATTATTCTACTCAACTTAAGTTAGAAGAGATTGCAGCATATATTGGAATTAGTAAACATTATCTTTCAAAGGTATTTAAAGAGTATGCGGGTCTTACGCCTATGCAATTTCTACAAGCAACTACACTCTCTCATCTAAAAGAAAAACTTAAAACTTCAAAATCTATATTAGATACTTCATCCGATTTTGGTTTATCTAGCTCAAATAGGTTTCGTGAACCATTTGTGAATTTCGTTGGAATTACTCCAGATGAGTATAAAAAAATGGGCCAAAACCTTAATATAACGTATGGATTTGGACTTTCTCCTTTTGGTAAAACTATGATTGCTATGACATCAAAAGGGATTTGTTCTTTAGAATTTTATGAAAAGTTAGAGAAAGAGATTTTATGTAGACTTAAAGTAACATGGAAACATGCCCAATTCATTCAAGATGACACAAAAGCACAAGAATTACTAAATAGAATTTTTATAAACAAAGAAAAAATGAACTTATTTGTAAAGGGAACAAACTTTCAAATAAATGTTTGGAAAGCTTTATTACATATTGAAAAAGGTGAAGTTTCAAGTTATTCAGATGTTGCATTTTTACTCAAAAAACCAAAAGCCATAAGAGCGGTTGCAACTGCAATTGGTTCAAATCATGTAGGATTTTTGATACCTTGTCATCGAGTTATCTCAAAAACAGCTGCTATGAGTGGATATAGATGGGGAATAGGGCGTAAGAGAATGATTCTTGCATATGAAGAAAATGACTAAAGTACTTCAAATTTATACGACTTTGTATGATACTTATGGTCCACAAGGATGGTGGCCATTTATAAACTATAGTGGGAAAAATGATTTAAAAGAAGGAAATGCTCATGGATATCATATATTAGATTATGATTTTCCAAGAAATAAAGATGAAATCTTTGAGGTGTGTTTAGGCTCAATTCTCACTCAAAATACAACTTTTACTTCGGTAGTTAAATCATTACAAAACTTAAATGATAATAACTTTCTTGATTATAGAAAAATAAAACGAATGCCCAAAGAGAAGCTAAAACTACTCATTAAGCCATCTGGTTATTATAATCAAAAATCAAGTTATATATTAGGGTTTATAGAGTTCTTTGAAAGTTTGAACGACAGAATACCCTCACGTGATGAGTTGTTGAAAATAAAAGGTATAGGTCCAGAAACAGCAGACTCTATTCTTTTATTTGCATATAAGCAGGCAGAATTTATAGTAGATGCTTATACTAAAAGGTTTTTGGTTCATAAAAAACTCATTTTGGAAAATGCAAAATATAATGACATAAAAAGTTTTATAGAAAAAGAGATAAAAAAAGATATTAAAACTAGAAAAGAATTGATTATAGTTTATCAAGAATACCATGCTTTAATTGTAAATCACGCCAAGAAGTACTACTCCAAAAAACCCTATGGGATTGGATGTTTCATATAAAATTGATAGTAAACTCTACTATTTACAAAAGGTACAAAGGTCTACTTAACTGCAAGCTATAGGTACTCACAAACACTTCAATAAGTAGTGATGATGACAAAGCAAAACTAAAACAAGTTGTCGACATTTCAGATATAGATATTCCTGTTTTCCTAAGTCACTAAATATTAGAAAATTTTATATATTAACTATCTTTTGTTACTCTTGTATCTGGTAAATAGTAGGACATTGCAACATAATAGTTGCTGTTTGCATTATGAATCAGTGTAAGCAGCTTTAAACTCTTGTAAAAAAGAAAGGATAAGCAAATGAAACACGAATTAATCAAACTATCTTATTCATATGATGCATTCGAACCTATGATGTCCAAAGAGACTTTAGAATATCATCATGATAAACATCATACCGGTTATATTTCAAAATTAAATAATCTCATTGTTGATACTGAGTTTAAATCTTCAATTCTATCACCAAAACTATCAACTCCGTCGCCAGCACTTGATTCTATTATCACGGTTCAGTTTGGTTCAATTGAGGCTTTTTGGAAACTTTTAAATTGGAGATTTATATCGTTTAATTATGTAAATCATGAAGAACACCGTGAGGATTATTTTTCTAACTTTTACAAAGATAATATTCCTTATTGTGATTACACAGATTCGCTTGAAGCGATGGAAGAAGCAGGAAGCTGATAAATATTTATAAAAGAGATTATTATGAAAGTCACAACACGAAGAAGTTTTTTTCAATATATGGCTATATTAGGTTTGGCTACTTTTGGTAATACACCATTATATGCTAAAGGTACTAAGGTACAGTACCGTTATCAGGATAGTCCAAAAGATGGCAATCAATGTTCTCTTTGTATGCACTTTATTCCAGAAACTAACGAATGTAGAATGGTAGAAGGCTCAATTAGTCCTGATGGTTGGTGTGCTGCATTTTATAAAAAACCTGAAAAAAAATAAGTAGAAAGTTATTACGGCATGTAGAATAGTTTAAAATGTAGATAATACTAGCATTGTTTAAAGGAATAATCATGACACGTGAAGAGTTAAGTCACTACAACGGTAAAGATGGGCGGCCTGCTTACATTGCATACAAAGGTATTGTATACGATGTAAGCGAAAGTGATATGTGGGAAGATGGTGAGCATCAAGGGGAGCATGTTGCTGGTGTAGATTTAACTGAAGCTTTACAGTATGCTCCGCATGGAGAAGAAGTTTTCAGTGGCTTTAATACGGTCGGTAAGCTCGAAATACAAGAGAGAAAAGTTTCCAAATCAAAACAGACATCAAAGCTCAAAAGCACAATAAGTTCTAAAGAAAAGTGGCGTAAATGGTACCAAATATATCATCCGCATCCAGTTACTGCTCACTTTCCAATTGTCTTACATTTTTTTGCCGCTGCTATGGATATAGCTTTTCTTTTTTCACCTCTTGAAAAATTTGAGCAGGGTGCTTACTATGCCTTCATCTCTGCGACACTATTTGGTGCGATAGCGATGATTGCCGGTATATTAAGCTGGTGGGTAAATTACAATTTTAGTATGATTCGACCGCTAGTTATTAAGCTATACACAGCCATATTTACACTAATCATAGGCAGTATTGGAGTTATTCTGCATATTCTTGACCCTATGATAGCTTACAATCATGATGCGCTGGCACTCTATTATCATTTTTCTATTCTTATCACAGTACCTTCCGTTATTGTCCTTGGTTATTATGGAGGCAGACTTACGTGGTGGAAAGAGACAATTACTACAGAGGTTGATGACAATTTATCCCAAGAAGTGAAACAGCCAAAAACATTATCACACAATGATTTTACTATTATGATTGGAGGTTCTGCTGGTGCGGGTATAAATACGATAGAAGCATTGCTCAATGATGTATTTATTTCGATGGGATATCATATTTTTTCAACAAGAGAGTACATGTCAAGGGTAAGAGGCGGAAGTAACACTGTCCAAATCCGTGTGTCGGACGTAATGATAAAAGCTCCAAAGTGGAAGCCTGATTTGTTTTTAGCTCTTGATGAATTATCTATATCTCATGTAAAAGATAGAATTGGAGTCGATACTTTTGTCATCGGAGGTCAAAATGAAAATTTTCCAAATCATTTACAAATTTCTTTGCAAGAAGAAGCAAAAAAACATGTGACGAAGCAGTTTGTAAATACATTTGCAGTAGGTGTATTATTCGGTCTGTTAAAACTGCCTGAAGAAGTGCTTGCAAACGCTTTAAAAAAACGTTTTAAAGAGAAAGATCATGAAGCAAATCTTGAAGCAGTTCGTCAAGGTTACATGAATGAACAGTCGCAAGGTATTGAACTTAAAAAGCTTCCCGTTCCTCGAAAAAAGAGTGATGAACCGATACGTTACATAGACGGCACAACTGCAGCAGGTTTTGGCTTTTTAGCCGGCGGATGCAATAGTGTGACATCCTATCCTATGTCTCCATCAACTGGAGTATTTAGTTTTTTAGCAGGATTATCTAAAGATTTTGAGATTGCAATTGAGCAGGCAGAAGATGAGATAGCAGCGTTTAACATGGTTTTAGGTGCCTGGTACGCGGGAGGCAGAGGATTGACTACAACATCAGGTGGCGGATTTGCACTGATGAGTGAGAGTATGAGTCTCTCAGGTATGACTGAGACTCCGGCAGTTGTCTATTTGGCGCAAAGACCTGGACCTGCAACCGGACTTCCTACCCGTACAGAACAAGGTGATTTAAATCTTGCACTTTACTCCGGACACGGTGAATTCCCTCGCCTTATTTTAGCTCCAGGTGACGCTTTGGAAGCAGTAGAACTTGGACATTTGGCATTTGAAATGGCAGACCGTTTTCAAATCCCTGTTTTGTATTTAAGTGATCAGTATTTAGCCGACTCTGTACAATCAATCACCAAAGTAAATTTTGAACTTTTTTCTCAAAACAGATATATAGTAAAAAGCCAAGCAGATTATTTACGTTATAAGATTACTGAGAACGGAATAAGTGAGCGTTCAATTCCCGGATACGGTGAGGGACTTGTCTGTTGTGACAGCGATGAACACGATGAGTGTGGACAGATAACTGAGTCTTATAAAGTCCGAGAGACGATGGTAGAAAAACGTAAGCGTAAACTTGAACAACTGAGAAATGTTGCAATTGCACCGGAGATTATAGGTAATGGAAAGATTGCAATTGTAGGCTGGGGTTCAACAAAAGGTGCTATCTCAGACGTTCTTTCTGAGCTCGATGATTCAAAACTGGTACAAGTACACTTTTCATGGGTATATCCGCTTAGTAAAGAACATCTTTCTAAACTGTCTAACATGGATTTGATTATCGTAGTAGAAAATAACTCTAACGCACAATTTGCAGACTTGTTGAAACTAAACGATATTAAAGTGGATGCAGCTATATTGCAATCAAATGGATTCCCTTTCTTCAGTGATATACTGGTTGATAAAATTGCAAAAAAAGTCAAGGAACTATCATGAATTATACATTTTTACGTCACGAAACAGATAAAGCATGGTGTCCAGGATGTGGCAACTTCGGTATTTTAAATTTAGTCTCAGAAGTACTTAAAGAGCTTGAACTCAATAAGCAAAATCTAGTATTCGTATCGGGTATCGGGCAAGCTGCAAAGACACCGCATTATTTAGATGTTAACATGTACAACGGTTTACATGGGAGGGCTTTGCCTGTAGCTACAGGGATAAAAATGGCAAACCCAGAATTGATAGTTGTCGCAGAAGGTGGAGATGGTGATATGTATGGCGAGGGTGGAAACCATTTTTTAAATGCTATTCGCAGAAATCTAAACATAGTACACATTGTGCATAACAACATGGTGTATGGACTTACAAAGGGGCAGGCATCACCAACCAGCCAAAGAGAGTTTAAGACGAAAGTTCAAGTAAATGGCGTGAGCAATGAACCGTTTAATCCTCTCTCAGTGGCATTGTCGTTAAATGCCTCTTTTGTAGCCAGAGCTTACATGCAGAACAAAGAACATACGAAAGCGATTCTCAAAGCTGCATTTTTACATCAAGGATATGCTCTTATAGATATATTTCAGCCTTGTGTGGTATTTAACCCAGTCAACACTTATCACTGGTTCTCTGAGAATAGCTATATTTTGGAAGAGCATGATACATCTGACTTTATGTCGGCTATGGAAAAATCTATGCAGACACACCCCTTTGCTTTGGGAATATTTTATCAACAAGAACGCAAGACTTTTGAAGAATCATTATGGAAAAGAGGGAAAACATCTAAGCCTCTTTATACTCAAAAACATGATATGAAAGAAATTCAAAAGCAGTTTGATAAAGATACTCTTTCGTATTTTTAAATATGTAGTTATATTATATAATAACTTTAAAAAGGAGAGTGTTATGAATCTTTTTTCACCTATTAAAATTGGACACTACAATTTAAAAAATAGAATTTTTATGGCTCCGATGACACGATGTAGAAGTCTTGAGAACAATGTAGCAAATGATTTGATGGCTACATATTACGCTCAAAGAGCCTCAGCCGGGTTGATTATATCTGAGGCAACGCAAATCTCAACTCAGGGCATCGGTTACCCTGCTACTCCAGGAATCCATACAGCAGAGCAAGTACAAGGTTGGAAAAAAGTGACTGACGCCGTACATGAAAAAGATGGAAAAATCTTTTTACAGTTATGGCATGTAGGGAGAATCTCACACTCCTCTTACCACAGGGGAGAACTTCCTGTAGCTCCTTCAGCTATTCAAGCATCTGGTCAAATTTATACGTATGAAGGGATGAAAGATTTTGAAACCCCAAGAGCACTAAGTGTTGATGAGATAAAAGAGATTGTACAAGATTATGTCAACGGTGCAAAAAATGCCATTGAGGCCGGTTTTGACGGTGTTGAGATACATGCGGCAAACGGCTACCTACTAGATCAATTCTTGCGTGATGGTACCAACATAAGAAAAGATGAGTATGGCTCAAGCATAGGAAACAGGAGCCGTTTTCTTTTTGAGGTGATAAAAGCAATAAGCAATAAAATCGGTTCGGACAAAACCGGTGTCAGACTCTCTCCTAGTGGTACCTTTAATGATATGACAGACTCTAACCCGCAAAAACATTTTACCTACGTTTGTGAAAAGCTAAATGCGTTTAATCTTGCATATATTCATATTATAGATGCTCTTGAGGGAGATATAAGACATGGGGCAAATATAGTAGAACTTTCCGTCTTAAGAAATGCATATAAAGGAGTGTTAATTGCTAATGGAGGTTATAATAAAGTAAAAGGAAATAATACTATTGAAAAGTATATAGCTAATGCCATTTCTTTTGGAACGCTCTTCCTTGCCAATCCAGACTTACCTGAACGTTTTAAGAAGGACTCAGTTTTAAATCAAGCAGATACAAGTACATTTTATACACAGGATGCGCAAGGATATACTGACTACCCTTTTATGTAAAAATTTGACACCCATCCATTAATTAGTTAATCACATGCTATACATCTGAAGAGTTAAAAAATATAGATAAAGCATTGCATAATTTATCTATAGTACAAATGATACATCATGATAGGCTGTTTACAAATACAAAAGAAGAAAATGATAATAAGGATTTTGTCGAAGAAAAATTACTAGTGTTTGAAGAGTTACTAGTAGAGATGGGAGAATACTTAAAAAAAGAGGACTTGGAACTAGAATATATATTAATCCATAACAGAGACTTAAAAAATCATCTTTAAATACAGTACAATACGAAAAAATATAAACAAATGCAACTTTAAGTTTCAAAATTTTTGGTACTGTTTTTGGTAATTTTTTATTCTAGAGGGCTCTTAAATGCCCTATACAAAGGGGTTGGGTATGAAGATACGGGTTTATTATGATTACCCATCTTTTCCTATAATTGCCGGAAATAAAGGCTTCTATTTTAAAATTTTTCCTATATATTAGGAAATTAAGTGAAATTTAGTGTCCGGTTTTGGTGCCGTTTTTTACTTAAAAAGTGAATTGTGATTTCCAACTTGAACTAATGCTAGTTCTAAGATCTCGTCATTTATTTTATATATCAAAAGTAAATCTGGTTTAACATGATATTCTCTTAAGTCTTTAAAATTTCCAGTAAGTTTATGATCTTTATATTTTCCTTCTAGTTCAATGTTTTGAGCGAGCAAAATAATAACCTCTTTTAGAAGTTCTTTATCATTAGTACATAGTTTTTTATATTGCTTTTTAAATGAAGCCGTTCTAAAAATAGAATACATTAGCTATCTAAATCTTTAAATAACTCATCTGCAGTTTTAAAACTTTTACCTTTTTTGTTTTCAAGCTCATTTATGGAAGCTTTAAACTCTTTTGTAGGAATCTTTACATCAAATGGTAAGCCTTTGTTAGCAACAACCATATTTGTAAAGATATTAACTGCATCTGTAAAATTGAGACCTAGACTTTTGAGTATCTCTTTTGCTTCAGACAGTTTATCAGCATCTATTCTTAAACTTGTTTGTACCTTAGTCATAATATGTCCTTTTTTGATAATTATACACCATTTGGTATATTTAGTCAATATTGACACCATAAAGATATTATCTGTCTGAATTACTTGTATAATTCCTGTTGAGTTTTTGAAAAACATGCCTTAATTAATATCTGCATAGTCAAGGGGTTTAAGTTTAGTGTCCGTTTTTGGTGCTGTTTTTTTATTTCAAACTCTACAGTTATTTATACATATAGAAGGTATAAATAAAACCTATTCTTCGAATTTGTTCTTTTGTATTTATTTAGGTGTGTAATAATATGTTTCTTGTTTGAATGATTCACTTGAAACGTTGTTCCAAAAGTCCTAAAGGTTTTAGGTGATTACAGATATAGACTTTTTGAACACTTTGTGGAACACCAAAAAACTCATTGTTGTTGAGCCTGTTCCAAATATAAGAGTGTATTAAACGCTATGAATTTGACACTTATGGAAATAGAACTTAATTAAAAAGAGGATGGCTGGCCAGTTTTTACTGAAATGATATTTTAAATTTATAATATTCTAAGAACTTTAATTTAATTATTTTTCAACTCTGACTTCACATAAATCTCAAAAAGTATGGGAATAATCACAAGGCTTAGTAGTGCTGAACTTACGACTCCTCCTAACATTGGTGCTGCGATACGCTGCATCACTTCGCTTCCTACTCCATGTGTGTACATGATAGGAAGCAGTCCTGCAAGGATAGCAAAAACCGTCATGAGTTTCGGTCGTACTCTTTTAACTGCCCCTTCATAAATCGAATCGTTTAATTCTTTGATGCCAAAACTTTTTCCAAACTTCTCTTTTGCTTCTTTGACCGCCTCTTGAAGATAAACTATCATTACTATTGCCGTCTCAGATGCAATTCCAAGGAGTGCTAAAAATCCTACAATCACGGCGATGCTCATATTAAAATTGAGTAAGTTTACATAAATAAGTCCACCCAAAAGTGCAAATGGGAGCGTGAAAAAAACGATAAGTGTCGGAATGAGCTCTTTTAGTGCGAAGTAAATAAGAACTAAAATAACGATGAGTACACTTGGAACTATCCACACTATTTTTGCCATGGCAGAGTCAAGGTATTCACTCTGTCCTGCCCACTCGAAGTAGTAGCCTGCTGGCATGTGGAGATTTTCGAGCAGTTTTTTCGCTTCAGCTTTATACTCGCTTGCACTAACTCCATTTTGAGGCGTAATGTAGATGAAAGTCACAGGAGAAGCCATCTCACTTTTGATTACCGAAGCGCTCTCACGGTAAGCAACCTCTGCAAATGTGCCAAGCGGAACAAAACCGAGTTTGGTTTTTATGAAAATATTTTTTATCTCTTTGATACTTCGTCTCTCATTCTCTTCAAATCTAAGAGCAATCGGGTAGCGTTCTAGGCCTTTGTACATGGTCGATATTTTCATACCTCCAATCGCCGTTGAGACATAATCAAGCAGATAATCTTTTTTGATGTCGTATCTTGCAAGTGCGCTCTCGTTAATGTTTATATCCAAGTAATAGCCTGCACTTGCTTGGTCTGAAAAGACAGATAGCGTTTTGCCGTACCCTTGAAGAACGCTCTCAATCTCTTTGCCGTACTTTTGTAATCCATCTGCATCTTTGCCATATAATTTGATGCCAAGAGGAGTCCTTATACCGCTAAGTAACATGTCGATGCGTCCTCGAATCGGATAAGTCCATGAGTTTACAAGTCCCGGAACCTTAAGAGCATTTTCAATTGCATCAAGAAGTCTTTCATGCGTCATTCCTTTGCGCCACTCACTTTTTGGTTTAAAAGTGATGATAGTCTCTATCATGCTAAGCGGAGCAGGATCGGTTGCAGAGTTTGCACGACCACTTTTGCCAAACACACTCTCAACTTCGGGAAATGATTTGATAATAGCATCCGTTTTTTGTGTAACAATTTTGCTCTGATCAACGCTGATTCCATACGGAGTGACAGGCATATACATAAGTGTTTGCTCATTAAGCGGCGGCATAAACTCCCATTTGAGACTTTTGTAAAGCGGATACATTGCTCCCAGTGCCAAAATGATAGCAATAAGCACAAGGTATTTGAGTTTGAGTCCGTAAGTGATAAGCGGATGATAAAGCCATATAAAAAAACGGTTGAGCGGATTTTTGTTCTCGCTTAGGATTTTACCTTTTATAAAAAAGAGCATCAGCACGGGCACTAAGGTAATGGAGAGAATCGCACCTGCCGTCATGGCAAAGGTTTTCGTAAAGGCTAAAGGTGTAAATAAAAGACCCTCTTGTCCTGAGAGTGCAAAGATAGGCAAAAAAGAGACGACAACCAAAGAAAGTGCAAAGAAAATAGGGCGACCGACAACTTTGGAAGCATTTGCAATCGCTTCATATCGTTCACTTTTTGTAAGGCTTTCAGCCTTTTTCTCTTCCAGTTTAACAATCTTCTTATGTGCATTTTCTATCATCACGATAGTTGCATCTACCATCGCGCCGATGGCGATAGCGATACCACCTAAACTCATAATATTCGAACCGATACCAAAGAGTTTCATCAACAAAAATGTCGCACCGATGGTAAGTGGCAGAATGAGGATAACGATGAAGGAAGAACGCAGGTGCATCAAAAAAAGCGCGATAATAACGATGACGATAATGCTCTCTTCGATGAGTGTAGATTTGAGATTTCCTACAGCTTTCTCAATTAGACTGTCGCGGTTGTAAACATTCACTACGTCCACACCTTCTACTTTGAGCTCGCTCATTTTTTTCTCGATGCGTTTGATGGTTGCATGCACATCTGCACCGTAACGAACCATGATTATTCCGCCGATAACTTCGCCTTCGCCGTTTAAGTCTGCTACTCCTCGACGAGGTGCAGGAACTAACTCGACTCTTGCAATGTTGCCTATAGTGACAGGAGTGCCTGCTTTTGTGGTGACGACTAGAGAGCGCATATCATCGAGACTTTTTACATATCCTTTGGCTTGAACCATCCATTCATAGCCGTTTTGTATTACAATTCTTCCGCCCGTATCGTTGTTATTTGCTTGCAGAGTTTTTGCAATATCTTGAATGCTCAGGTTGTACCTAACAAGTGTTTCGTTACTTACACGCACCTCATAAGTGGGTACAAACCCACCTATAGATGCGACTTCACTTACACCGTCTACACCTAAAAGAGCATATTTGTAGTAGTAGTCTTGCAGAGTTCTAAGCTCGCTCAGGTTTTTTGTTTTTGACTTGAGTGCATATTCATAAACCCAGCCGACACCGCTTGCATCGGGACCAAGAGAGACTTTCATGAAACTAGGAAGCTGTGAGTTTATGGAAGCTACTTGCTCAAGCACGCGACTTCTAGCCCAGTAAAGGTCAGTGTCTTCTTTAAAAATGATGTAAATTAGAGCGTTTTCGTAAGTGGAAAATCCGCGGACTGTTTTAATATTTGCAATTGCCAAAAACTGAGAAACAAGTGGGTAAGTTCCCTGCGATTCAATAATTTCAGGAGATTGTCCCTCCCAGTTTACCTGCACAATAACCTGTGGAGGAGATAGGTCTGGAATGGCGTCAAGTGGCGTGTTCATTATAGCCCAAAAAGAGGCAAAGGTTAAAAACAGAGCTGAGATAAGCACTAAAAAGCGATTTTTTATGCTGAAACTTATAATACTCTCAATCATTCCAAAGTCCTTTAGTACAGACCATTTATCTGCGCATCACTGTCCATCATAAACAGTGCGTTGTTTACTACTTCATCGCCCGTATTGACTCCACTCTTGACGATGTAGGTGTCAGGATCTAAAACCTCTACTATTACTTCTGTAGGCGTGTATTCACCTTCGTATTCTCCGACTCCAAAGACAAAGAATTTTCCATTTTTTCGTATCACTGCAGTAGATGGCAGAGTAAGATAATCATTCAAATCCGAGTTCATCTGTGCGCTCATGTACATCCCCGGTTTTAAAACTAAATCTTTGTTATTAACTTCAAGTCTGAGCGTAAAGCTCTCCTCTTTTTGGTCAAGTTCAGGGTAAATCTTAACTTTTTTTGCGACAAAAGTTTGGGTAGAAGAAGGAGTTGTCAGCTTAAAAGTACTTGCTTTGTTTAAGTCTTGGAATTGGTTTTGATGGATTTTTAGCTCTACCCAGACTTTATCAAGATTGACTATTTCAAAGAGTGTGCTTTTAGCCTTAAACGAGGCATTATTATGGAGTGTTTTTTTAAATACAAATCCATTCGCAGGCGAGACTAGCATCGTTGAATATGAAGTTTTTTTAGAGTTTTTGATAGCATTTATCTCGGCATGTGGAATATCTAGGAGTTTAAGTCTGGTTCTGGCACTGTTGAGCATCTTGCTATTTGTTTTTGCGTAGTTAATGGTGTTTAAATAATCCTTTTTTGCTTTGAGCACTTCAGGGGAATAGACTTTTGCTAAGGCTTCTCCGGCTCGTACTTTTTTATAGATTGTATCGGCATAAAGCGTCTCTACAAAACCACCGAATCTGGGACTCACATCATAAACCCTTGATTCATCCGCTTTTACAAATCCATAGCTTGTAATAGTTTTGACATGTTTAGATTGTTTTACTTTGACAATTTGTACACTGAAATGCTGTGTGACAGTCACTTCTTTGGCATCTACAACTATGAAAAACAGTGCAATTAAAAGTAAGTATCTCATTGTAGTTCTCCTATCATTGCTTCAAGCGATGCCATGCTTTTGTAGTACGATGCAACTGCATCGATGCTCTGCTCATCAAGAAGAAGTTTTTTTTGCAACAGATCAATATAGACAAAAAGGTCGGAGCCGTTTTCTATGGACGCGCTTGTCAAATCAAACATGTGACCCAGTTGCGGCATGGAATCGTTATTGATAATTGTGTACTCTTTGTAGGCATATTGAAGTTTTGCATATGCATCCTCAACTTCCGCGCTAAGATAGTTCTTAAAATCATTCATTTCACTTTTACTTGCGAGCATCATTTTTTTTGATACCTCCTCTTGGGATTTTTCGGTTCCGTAAATTGGGAGTGAAAAAGAGACTCCGACGCTCATATAATCTTCATATAATTCACGACGGTAGTAACCTACTTGAATGCTCGGATCTATGTAGGAAGCAAGCTCTTTGACCTTTAAATCCGCATTTGCTTCGGCAGTTGAGGCTTCTTTTACTTTATAGGATTTGTTTTCAAGCATCGCTCCTTGGTAGTATGCAATGCTTTTTGGTTCATGAATCTCCATAGATATTTCAACGAAGCTGATATCCATTGCACTGAGATAACTGATTTTTTTGTACAAGCCTTCGCGCATACTTTCAAATTTATGTTTTTTAATTTTGAGTTGTGAAAGGTTTAACTCTGCTGACATGATTCCCATATTGTACTTTGTGTCACTGCTGCTGTAGGCTGTGTTGATGTCAATGGTCTGATTAGTCAATTTGATGTACTCATTTGTGATTTTAATCTCTTCTTCTGCCTGCCAGATGGTGTATGCAGTTATTTTTATGGCTTCAACAAGTTTTACTTTCGCTTCTTGTAGCGAGAGGAATAGTTTTTCTTTTTTTGCATTTACTTTGTCGCCTGCGGCATCTCTTTTACCGAAGTAAGGAATTTTTTGTTTAATGTTGATTGCGCTGTACTGCATTGGTTCTATGGAGCGATTGCCAACATCTTTAAACTGTATGTCACTTACACTCAGTGAGAGTTCAGGGTTTGCAAAATTTCTGCTTACATCATATTCATCATCTAGTGCGCTTAGTTTTTGTTCTATGGCTTCAAGAGAAGTGTGTGTGCTTTTTGCATTATCAATGAGCATAGAAAGTGATGTCGCACTCAACCAAAGAGGTAAAAACAGTAATAGATAGGCTCTCACAGTAAAACCTTTTAGATATTGAGTGAAGTTTTCATTCGCACTTTTTTACCCTCTTTTGGAGTAATGAATATATGCACCTGCCAAGTGCCTGACATTGCGAAATTGACCTCTGCTTCGTATGTATCGTTGCCAAGATTTTTGGCTTTGCTTTCATTTTCCATTGCAGGCATACCCGGCATTGCAGGCATGAAAACTTTTATACTTACTTCTGCATTTTTGTATTTTTCATCCGCTATGATTAGTATGAGAGTGTTGCTACCAGTTGAGAGGGGCTTTTGCGAACTTAAAGTGACATTCACAACAGATGAAGTTGCTACTTTCTCAAACGCCGCCGCATTCAATAAACTCACACCCAAAAGTGTGATGAGAAAAATTTTTGCTAATGTTTTCATGGCCAATCCTTTTTTGTTTATGAAAGCATTTTACTTAAAGTTTGTGAGGTGTTTGTGAGGTGTGTTTTTTGAGCTTACTCCTGAGAGATATAAAAGAGTAAGCTTAATTAAAGTTTTTGTCAGATTTTAATATTTTTAAGCCGTAAAGCATTTACTATGACCGATACTGAGCTAAAACTCATCGTCGCTGCTGCAATTACTGGAGAGAGTAAAACACCAAAAAATGGATAAAGGACCCCTGCCGCAATAGGGACACCTATACTGTTGTATATAAAAGCAAAAAATAGGTTCTGTCTGATATTTTTCATAGTAGCTCGACTTAGTTTCAATACTTTTACAATCCCAAGTAAATTGCCTTTGATGAGAGTGACTCCCGCACTCTCTATTGCAACATCGGTACCCGTTCCCATAGCGATGCCGACATCTGCTTGTGCCAAGGCGGGAGCGTCGTTGATACCGTCGCCTGCCATTGCGACAATCGCACCTTCTTCTTGCAGTTGTTTGATGATATCGGCTTTACCATCAGGCATAATGTTTGCATGGACTGCATCAATAGAGAGTTTTTTGGCTACGGCATTTGCAGTATTTTCATTATCTCCACTTAGCATAACTACTTTTATTCCCTCTGCTTTAAGAATCTTAATTGCTTCTATGGATGTTGGTTTTACCGGGTCTTCAATGGTAATAATAGCGCTCAACTTAGAATCTACTGCCATAAAGATAATGCCTTTCCCATCTTTTCGTAAAGTGTCTGCTTTTTCTTGTATAGTCTGAATATATATATTCAAACTATACAAAAAGCTATCACTTCCTAAAACTATTTTTTTATTCCCTATCTTTCCGGTGATACCTTTACCTGTAAGCGCTTGAAAATCTTCTACATTTAAAAGAGTAATATCAGCTTCTTTTACATATTCCATAACAGATTCCGCCAAAGGATGCTCACTTGCACGCTCTAAGCTTGCCGCATATTGTAAAAGTTCCTTTTCATTAAAACCCTCTTCGATGATAAAGCTTGTAACTTTAGGTTTTCCCTGTGTAAGTGTTCCTGTTTTATCTACGACTAATGTGTTGACTTTCTCCATTGTCTCCAAAGTTTTGGCATCTTTTATAAGTATGCCCATAAGAGCTGCACGTCCTGTTCCAACCATAATAGAAATTGGTGTGGCAAGACCTAATGCACATGGACACGCTATAATTAAAACAGCCACTGCTGCTACGATAGCATACGCTAAACGAGGCTCCGGTCCAAAAAACCACCATCCAACAAATGCCAAGATTGCAGAGATTACAACTGCCGGAACAAAATAACTCGATACCGTATCTGCTAGTTTTTGAATTGGAGCACGAGAGCGCTGTGCCTGCGCTACCATCTGAACGATTTGTGCAAGCATCGTATCATTACCCACTTTTGTAGCTTGCATGACAAATGTACCGTTTTTATTCAGTGTAGCACCTATAACAGTGTCATCTTTACTCTTTGCCACAAGAATAGGCTCTCCTGTTATCATAGACTCGTCAAGATTACTCTGACCTTCTAGGATGACTCCATCAACGGGAATCTTTTCACCGGGCTTAATGCGGAGTTTATCGCCTACATAAATAAGTTCAAGGCTTACATCCTCTTCATTGCCGTCAATAATGCGGTGTGCCTGTTTCGGTGCAAGGTTCAGTAGTGTTTTGATGGCACTATTTGTTTTACTTCTAGCACGAAGTTCTAAGACTTGCCCCAAAAGTACCAAAGTGGTAATGACTGCGGCGGCTTCAAAATAGACATGCACCAAACCATCTTCTGTTTGCATAAGCGGCGGAAATATTTCTGGTAAAAAGAGTGCTGTAAGACTGTAGATATATGCAGCACTTACACCGATAGAGATGAGTGTAAACATGTTTAAATTCCATGTTTTAATAGAGTTGTAGCCTCTTACAAAAAAAGGCCACCCAGCCCAAAGTACAACAGGTGATGCAAAAATAAACTCAAACCACTGTACAGATTTCATTGTAATATTTTTAGGCAGATAATCAGGAACTAAATCACTGAGCATGGCGATGATAAAAACAGGCAAAGAAAAAATAAGACTAATCAAAAAGCGTTTACTCATATAGTCTAGTTCATCATTCTTTTCATCAGCTTCAATTGTGATTGGTTCTAATGCCATACCGCATTTAGGACAGTTTCCGGGCTTATCAGTAATGATCTCAGGATGCATCGGACAGGTATAAAAACCATCTCCTGTCTCCAATGTGTCATCTTCGCAGTAAATATTTTTTTCTTCGCTCACAACGCACCTCCTACTTTAATTCATTTCTTTTTCTTTTATACTCATCTTCATCTATTTCACCGTTTGCATATCTTTTATCGAGTATATCTTTTGCAGACAATTCCTCTTTTTTATTGCCACTAATAAAATAGATGAATGCTACAATAAGTAATAAAGGCACTAACCAAATGACTTCCTTTCCACTTACTCCGTAGTCGTGCATGATAAACTCCTTTACATAAAATAATACTTATTATTTGTGAGGAGTTTGTGAGGTTTTAAATTTCCCCCCCTCAGAAACTCTTCA